>Ga0228711_1000904_pt1 | contig 40764 bp, 13 predicted proteins | sample MedpolnodulmetaG_2_FD_177996 | JGI IMG/M metagenome (GOLD analysis project Ga0228711, IMG submission 177996) | Root nodule microbial communities from Medicago polymorpha collected in Santa Monica, California, United States - brown nodules | ecosystem: Host-associated > Plants > Roots > Nodule...
TATACCCCATCCCTCACTTCCCGCCGTAAGTGATCAATGAACCAACTACCAACTCCCCCTATCCATCATCTCTCTGAATGGTAAGCAAACTATCTATTCCACCACACTGAAACTAGTCCCCCCCCCTAAAGATCCGCGCTTCACACCATATCTCCCTGCAAAAACTCTATACCACAAACAACATTTTTCCTCCCTCAATCTCCAACACCATTTTCCAAGTAAAGACATATTAAACTCCCTAATTTTCCTGACCCCTAGACCTCTATCCTCCTATTTGCGATACTATGTATGTATTAAATTTAATCTATAACTCTTTAGTAAATTAAATGCACAAAATTTAAGAGAATATTTATTCTTTTGAATTTCTTAGCATGCTCCCTAATGTTACAAGTAAACATTACCCTTATTCTATTTATAGATAACTAAACATTGACTATAAAATTAATTACTACTACCACTAAAAAAAACAATAAAATTAATTACTACTGCATTGCAAAGGATTGATCAAAATACTAGTACATTGTAAAGCTTTTAAGAAGTAATCTAAAACTTTCCTTAGAAAAAAAAGAAAATAAAAAAGAAATAATCTAAAACTTAATTAAACCGATTGAATTTACCAATGGTTTACACCAACCTAAAACTTAATTAAACAAAGTAAATGTAATAGAAATTATTTTAGATTTGGGCCCACCAATATTTGCTTATATTCAAGATTAGAAGGAGAACACTTTAGCAATGAAGCTTAAATTTATGATGTCAAATTGTCAAGCATTCACATATGTGAACCCTAGCCACTAGAGAATAGTCTAACTCCAGGATGTGTGCAATGTGTCTTAGGCTCTTCTGCTCATTAGCTAGTGTGTGGGACTATTAACACGTCCTCAAATAATATCGTCTTCGTCTCATATACATTACTACCCTTTGGCTTTGATGGAAGAGAGCTAAGGTAGACTCAACTAATATCCTCAAACAATATCGTCATTATGAGCTAGTGTGTGAGGCTATTAACACGTCCTCATGTATAGTGTGTCGGACGAGGTGGGATCTAAAAGGTATTTAAGCCATTATGATATTGATTGTGATCACACGAGAATTGTCATCTTAGGGACAATTTAGTCACCCCAAACCTAATTAGCACACATTAGGCTCAAAAAATCTCTACAATTAATTCTTCACTAGACTATTACTCGTGTGTTGCACGGGTCATTCATACGAAATATATTAACGAAATTTTGAAAGATATGTCACACAAAAAAAAAACATCGATAAATACTAATAGAGTTGATATCCAAATTAAAATTGTCTAATGGATAAGCTAATAAAATGATATGAACTCATACATTGCGAAATACATCATGATAGGCTATATTAACTTGTCATCCATCCACTGTACAGTAAAACCTCTATATTTCTGATTGTGAAATTCTGACTCTTGGTATTCTATTATATAACCAAAACAGTACTAACACTATAACCAATTAGGGAGTTGTGCAAAAACAAACCTGCAGTATACCTTAAATCACGTACGAAACAGGCATGGACATCATCCTTGGTAACAGAAATTAGCACATCTTTTTATATTATGATATCATTAATTATATGTCTGAACTACCCTATATTGTTTATATTGAGCAACTAAAATAACAGTTGGAACATTTAGGCCGAACATTTATCATCCTCAATTCATTAAATATAGTTAACATGTTTGTTATTTGGTCATTCTCTCCCCTATAATGATAACGATGGGGACACCAATTTACCTTTTAAACTATACTTCCCGAGGTACTGATATTGGTCTTTTGTGGCCAAGTTAATATCTTTCATCTTTCTTTGCCTATTAAAAAAAAAAAAAAACTATCCATTTTAATGCACATTATTCAAGTAATTAACGCATGATCATGTCGAATTAAAAGAAATTACTACCTCCGTCCCTAATTATAAGACCTTTTAGAATTTTTTTTGTCCCTTTTTATATGACTCATTTGCTATTTCGAACTACATTAATTATTTCTTTACACACATGCCCCTATTTATTATACATCTTTTTCTTCAATCACCAATAAATAGCATATGGAAAACATAAACCAACTCTCTCTCTTAAGGATAAAATTGTAAAAACAATAGTGATTACAAACAACTTTAATACAAATATCCACTTTCTTAATTCCCGTGATTTTAGCAAAAGGGTCTTATATATAGTGACGGAGGTAGTAAAATGCTTTTGTGTCAAATTGGTGGCCTTTGTAGAGAATACTATTGTCTAATATATTTTTTTTATATCAATACCATGCTATAAGTTCAAACATGTGCCAACATGCGATAGATGAAAATAAAGGCTCATTATGTTTATTCCAATGACCAATTTCAAGTCCCCAACATCAGAATAAATGCGCCCACCTGGTGGAATCGTTTCTGCCTATTGACTTTTTGATGATACATCTCCCAATTAAGCAGGTGATTAACGTCATTAATGCATGTTTCATGTCATGTATTTGAATAATATTGGTCAAAATATCACTAAGTTTAATTGTCCATAAGAATAACGCATTGAATTGTTTGAACTCCAACTACTATAAGAAAATACTATCTCTTAAGGATTATGATCTTCTCCAACTGAATCATCATCCACCATGATCAACATGCATATTTTTTTACAAAGATTTCTGCATTAATTGATTTGAATTATAATCCAATTGAAATGAGATATGAAAAAGATGTGTATGTTTTTACTGTTTGTCTGTTAAAACTGCACACCATACACACAAAAAAGAAAAACTTCACTAAATACAAAACTACTTTTTTTCGTCAATAGCATGCTTACGAAACAATATATCTTGATGGTATGATCGATTAGAATCCTAACAAATTATGAGGAATCAAGATAATATGAAGTAACATAGCGACAATAACAATCATTATCGATTAGGACTAACCAAACGACATCATATTAAAATGCATAAGTCTGGCAGAACATAACAATACATCAGGTCTTTCATAAAATTAAAAAGTTAAACAGAAATAAATCAAAAAACAATCCAACGGAAATGACGACCAAAAGCTTGTAACTTGCGTAGAGACCAAAAGTACATTAGACATGACAGTAAAAAAACAGAACTTTGTTAGTTTCTTTTCACTTTATGCGTTTATAATAAGGTTTACTGAGTTGTTATTTTGCACAATAAGCATATATACATGTACCTCTCAAACAATGCCTCACTAGTTTAAATGGATTGGATTTTTTGCAAAGTACAAAACGCATGGCTACACAACTATTTATAGAGGGATAAATGGCAGAAAAAATTTGAACCATGATGAGATTTGTACCCAATGAGATTGGAGGAGATGCAGAGTCTTTTCGGGTAATACAAAAACACTTCCTGCATGGGAAACCCACACTATCTTCGCGTACAAAACAGGTAGTTGAGAGTTGTGAGCGAATTAAATGCAATTGAGGGAGGGAAAAACGGAAGGCAATTAGTTGTGCAAAGAGAAAAGAGTGGGATCAATCAATGAAACATGAAGAAAAAATTCATAAATTTAAACAGAACAATGAAGAGAAAACATTCATAAATTGAAGTGTGTTGTTCGTACCCTTTAAACAATGCAAAGCTAAGAGTGTTTGTGCATCACTTTCCATATTGAAGAGGATGTTTGATGGACATTCAAAGTATGACAATTCATGGGCATGCAAGAGTTTATATAGAGAGAAGAGTAAAAGCAAAGGATCTGATTGGTTGATAGAGGTGCATGAAAGGTCAGATAAACAACGGCTGAGATTTAGTGGGTGGTTGGCAGATTTAGCATAGCATTTAATACCTGGTTAGGGAGGGAAAAACTCAAGGGATTAGGGAAAAAAAGCGAGCATGGCAAGAGTGGCTTTTATAATAAAGGATACATGTTGGAACACATGAAGTGTTATAGTGTGAATTAAAAAATTATCATGTCAACTTTTTCGATTATTGCTCATTTATGAGGTGAGGTCAAACCATTAATTTTGTAATGGTCAAATGATCTTAACTATTGGATCTAAAACTCATCTTTGACTGCTAACCTATAAATAGAGCTCTCATTCCTCGCTTATACTCACCCCAAAAGTTCTCTTGAGTTGCCAAATAATTTTTCTCTCTTCTCCCTCCTTTAACTTGTGTTGACGAGCTATTCTTTTCTTCTCCCTCGTTTTTTGTCCCTTCGGATTTAAAGAGTGTTATTAAGGCCATAGTCCCTTCGGTTTAAAATTTCCCTTCGGAATTAAGAATGGTCTTAAGAACATAGTCCATTCGGTAAAATTCGTCCCTTCAGAAATAAGAGTATTCTTAAGATCATAGTCCCTTTCAAAATAAAGTGTTCCTTCGGAAAATAAGAATGATCTTAAGAATATAGTTCATCTTTTTATGTTTTATGCCCTTGGAGAAATTAGAGGTTAGAGTGGTGGAAACACCATATTAGAGTGGTCCTAGTACCATATATGAGTGGTCTTAGTACCATAATAGAGTGGTATCAATGTCATATTAGAGTCGTCTTAGCACCATATTTGAAGGTATATTTCTAGAACAGATCCTATAGTGCAATAGGACTCTGATACAGTTGTAGTTGAGCTGTTTTATCCTAGGGACGTTGTGGTTGATAGTTGGCTTGCACAATTTTGAACAGTGCCACGAAACGTCTTAAAGAGAGCGACCTAGTCCTCGACTCAGCCTATTAATCTCTTTGGTGACAAAAATATTTTTTTTAACTAATTTTGATTATTGTTCCAACAATACATTTATTTATTTATTTTGCCATGATTTCACTAGATTATGTAGTGATAGCAGAGAATTCACTCCTCTAATTAAGATTTTGCTTGATTCCATGATAACTTGTCGATCCTCTACATGACTTTACGTCCCTCGATTTGATGTCGGTGGAGTCTGGGGAGAAACAATATGTCAATATTTTCAAAGACCATAAGAGGTGGAGACGTCTCATCCCCACCTAAAATCTTTAGACATTTGTATATGTCACATTTTTACTTATTCATTGACGACATGAAACTTAAAATGTATGGGACACCTCTCTTGTAAGGCGAATGTATTCACTGGCTCGGCCAACAAAAATGTCACAGTTCACAATCTCTCAAGTGACAGATATGAAAAGTGAAGTCACAAACTTGCCCGTCAAACATGACACAATCCACCGGGTAAAGGTAAAGAATTATATATAATACGTCGGAACAGTCTTAATGAATGAATGTTATTAATCATTGAAATATAATATACTATTTAAGGATATATATAAGTATCGTAAAAGAAAGATCAGGTTTTACATCACATCCTGTTATGGACATTGAAAAAGTTCACAAAGATATTTTTTGAAAAATCTCACAAAGATACTGATCATGTAAATATACAGAGGTTCAAATCTTTTTAGAGATTTTAACAATTCAAATTTTTTTGATATAGATGTTAACAATACATTGTAGTATGCATCATACATTATTTTTTGTTGAGAATGTTGAAGTATACAACCTATATAAATTCAACCTTTTCAATTTCATTTCTTTTTTACAAGATCGATTTCATTTGTTGAGAGCATGCAACTTACACGATATCTCACACAAATTAAATACTGCTAGAGGGATTCTCCCATTGAACAAGTTCCCTCATTGCCTTTTCAATCTCTATTGTCCCTTCCATACACACAATCAAAGAGAACCCAACAACACTCAAACTCAAAACAACTTCACTCTTCATCTCCTTCTCACCTTCATCACTATACAACTTCTCAACAACATCCCTTGACCTTTGAAGAAAAGTCTCTATGATTTCTCTTATTCCATATTCTCCCAAACCCGAAAGCCACGTGCCATCCTCTCTTGACTTTCCCATTTCAACATCACTAGACATGTTCTTTTTTTCAATCTCTTTCTCAACAAACTTGAATGATTTCATCTTGCAAATTTCTTCAAGGCCTTTGATGGAAGAGCAAATAATTTCCTTAACATGTAGAAGTTCACTTTGTAACATATTCACTTCCTCATTCACAAAATTATCACTTCTTTGAAACTCTTGTTGAAGTGATTTTAATGCACGTTCTCCAAAATGTAAAACATCCACTAACTTTGATAATGAGCCTAAAAGCCTATTATAAGAACCACTTTGAAATGGTAAAAACCAAAAATTGGGCTCAGCTTCTGCCTCTACTACAAATTTTCTAAGCTCATTAACTTGGGCCTTAAGTTTTCTTTGATTTTCTTCCAATTGAGAATCAGTTTTGCCAACTAGGCTCAATGTTCCAATTGATTCAACCAGTGTAGACAAACATTGAGAGAGTTCAAATTTGGCACATGTTGAAGCCCTTTTGGGCCAAAAAAGAAGATCCACAAAAATAGAACATGAAAGCCCAATAAAAGTTTCGATGATTCTTTCTATGGCGAACTCGCTTGGTGGGCCTATGTTTTTTCGGCCCAATATTAAAACGGCCCCAATCACTGCCGAAATGCCACCCGCAGGTCCATACATTCGGCTTCGTTGAAGGAAACTTGTGAAAATGAACCATGGAAGCAAAGACAAGAATCTAATTGACAATAATCTATTAAACACGAAACAACCCAACACACCGTACACAGTTCCAATCACCGTTCCTTGGGCTTTGACATTTGCGGCCCGAAAAGTCGCTTCTCTACTTGAAACGTAGCTTACGGCAACCGGAAGCCCAGACCAGAAACCGCTTTCTTTGCTATACAATAAGCCCATGAAGACCGATAGACCCAATGCGAAAGAGTACTTAATTGCCGGGAGAAGATTTGTGCTTTTCAATTTTGTGGCCCAATCAGCCCATTTATCTTTACCTTCGTGCGAAATTTCTTTTTTGTGAATGGGCTGGGCTTGGACATTTGTTGGGCCTTCGGTTGATGGTTTCATGTGAAGGAGTTTGGCACAAAATAGGAAGAAAAAGATGGGTAATTCTTGGTGATTTGTTGGAATGGTATGAAGGGATTGAAGAAAATGTGTTATGTTTTTTGCATTGGATTCGGGAACAGTAAGTGAACCACCACCAAGGAAAGAGTGTTTAGCATTTTTAATGGTTAGGCTGACATGCTCTTCAAGTGTGTTTAGACCATGTTTAAGGTCTTGGTCAAGAATGTTGATTGGGAAAGATTTGTAGCAACTTAAAGCCAATTCCATTCCTATTAGATTGGTATCTACCTCTTGAAGTTTCTCTCCCAATTTATTGTAATGTGGTTTGAAAAAATTAATTGGAAGCCTCTCCCACTTCATGCCATCCTATTCAAAAAGAAAGACAATTAATACACATGTAAAATAAAGGAAACACTTAAAGAATAATATGGAATTTGAATTTTCTGGTCACCAAGTGCACGCATTCAGCACATTGATAATCGTTCGGCCAAAATTAGATGTATGAATTTCAAGTTTAGTATTTTAAATTGAGGTATTGATCGCCATATTTTAATCTAACGAACGACCATCAATGTACTCATTGTGGGAATGAGTGCAATCGGTAACTACAAAGAATCCTAATTGAAACATTATGGAGGTGTATATATTGATTTCACCAAATGAGTTTATTGGACTTACTAGGTAGCGCATGATGGTGAAAAGGAGCTTGGTTCGCTTAGTTGCCAAAGACTTCGCTCGAGAGATTAATCCAAGTGCAGAAGTATTTTCCTCCTCACTAATTACCTTTACAAGAAGCTTCAGTCTCTTTAACACATTGTTTGTCAATAGCTTGTAGTTTTTGTTCACCTGCAACAAACATGAAACAAAATTTAGACTGTAGAGTTTTTTTTTGTTGTTAATCTCTAAAGAAATCTTACATTTAGTCTACTAAAAGCAACACTAATTCAATTTTATTTTTTTTATCTTGGACACTAATTATAAATTAAATATACTATTAAAGTAACTTTAACATGAGTATTTTGATTTTTTTTTTGTCAAGTATTTTGAATTTTTATTAGTTACATTTATATATGTCGTATTCATGTACAATACAATCTTGAAAATAGTCCTAAGACTTGGTAGCTTAGCTTCTCAATAGATACGTGGGATATCCACGTGGGACAAAATGATGATGATTGAAGAATCCACTAATAATAACTAACACTGGCACTACTGTGAAATTATTACGAAGACGAGATATAGAGGGACCACCATAGAATCCAGATCAAATTCAGAATCGAGAGCATGCCGTACGACTCAATGCTTTGTTTTATTTTATTGAGAAATGATATTTCAACAATTTTTTTTGACAATTTTCTCTATTATACTCACATTATTTTTCTACTTTTTCTCTCTACTACATTGATTTTTGTGCCACTACCTAAATTTGTTTGTATAATTTGATTGTTCAACAAATTGGCACAAGAAATGATTGTTCAAATAACATTGCTCTATTTTATTTTCCTAAAGTGGTTTTGAACATATGAATCCATATAAACTCCAAATTGCAAACTATTGAAGCATAGCGTCACCCAATTAATCCTAATGATTTACGTGTCATGTTCCATTCCGCTGAATTAAATTGTCACTCATGTATCCTTTGTTACCTAGTTGACACGGGAGCACAATTGATACCACACACCCTATCCTTATTTTGGTCGGAGAAATGATATGTTTATGACCATTTTGTTACAACTATTGAACAAATGTCTCTTCCATATGCTTACTTTCTTTCTTTATTTCTCTTTCTATAGTTGTTGATCAATAAAAAATTAAAAATAGAAGGTTGTCACGATAGTTGTCACCAAATAATCGTATAAATATCGTTATGGATGTTGAGGTATGAAATGTTTTCTAGAAAGTAACAAGATTTACAATTCAAAGGGTAATAATATTTTCATAATTTTTAGTTTTTCACAAAAAAATTGTTTTGGATCAATCGAAAACACACTAGTCACTACCTTAACATTTACATTTATGTTTCTCAAATTAAATGCAAGTACTTTTTTGTGTGTAGAAATGAAAATAGAATTTTCTGCTTTTGTGTACTTCACAAGGAAAAGAGGAAGCACACGATTGATGGATGACGTGAAGATTCCACTTAAATGTCAAATGTATCAGGCATAAAGATTTCTAGAAAATGTTTTCCAATATCAGTGTAGAGTTGTGATATTTGAACAACTTATTTTAGACAACTTATGTGACAACTTCTTTTTTTTTTTTTTTTATTGATCAAAAACAATGGAGAGAGAATAAGAGTATAATGTAAGTATGAAAGAGAAAGTTATCAAAAAATTGTCACAAAGCAGTCGTACAAATATCATTTCTAATAGTATAATTAATTTGTGAACGAATTTTCGGTGTTTGATGGGCAAGTTCAACTTTTGAACAACACTCATTTTGTCTTTACAGCCACAAAATCACCTTTGGATGATTGTTTACTGGATGGCACCAACATTTTTGTCCAATATGTTGTTAAAGGGATTGAAAATTTCACAAGTTGTACTTTTATATTTGTCACTAGTGCACTTAAAATCGTATGAGGTTTAACTTATTCAAAGTATATAATATATACATTGCTTAAATTGATATGATTAGGTTTAACATAGAACAATAGCAAGAATTTTAAACCGGAAAAAGATATGTAGACATCCTTTTTTATACACCCCTCATGTACATCCCATGTATCAGGGGTATTTTAGTAATTTCATATCACATCATCACTCATTTTTATCTCTTCTTTCAATGTTTTTACCACATGTCACAAATGTGTGTGGATGTAAAAGGGCCTATGCTACCTAAGGTGGTTCATGTATAAGAGCTCTTTTAAAACTAGCCTGATAGCTGAGTTGCACACAATACTTCTAGTACTATACTACTTATTAAATTTTAATTAAACCGAACAAACTTCAGTATTTTGTGCCATACTAACAATGCATGTGGTCACAAAAAAAAAAAACAATGCAATTGAATATACAATTTAATTAGGTATTTATTCATATATAAGGATTTTTGAATAAATTATTTCTACAATATTCGAAGAACGAATTAATGAAATAAGTAAGCTATGTCTAAGCTGAAAATAACTTATGATAAGCAATCTAGAGTAGCTTATGAAGAAGAAAAAAAATGCAAAAACATATGGATGGATCGTAAGTTTTTTTTTTTTTGATAAGCTCTTCTAAACACTTACACAAATATTTATGTCGAATGATAAGTCTGAATAAACATTTACAAATATCCTTATTCATACGAGAAGAAATACTAGATTTTTTTCTTATAACTATATCATCTCAATGACGAAGCCACCAAAGTTCAACTAGAGTCCAAATTTGTAGCTATGCAATAAGACAAATTGATATTTATGACCTAGTATACATTTTATTTTTATTTTGAAGGAACCTAGTATATTTAAAAAAATATATTATTTTACATTTATATATTTAATTATTTGAAGAGGAATCAAATAGTTTAAAATTTAATGAAAATTTGTAGAGGTGATAGAGTCAATAAGAACAATTAATTTGATAATTAGATTAATTTTTAAAATGTATTGTAATTTGATCTCTTCTCATAAGATTTTGCTGTATTCAGATTTTATGTATCTTTTTTTGTTGGCGGTCGGGGTTTGAACCCCACATCTTGCATATATTATACATTGTCTATACTAACTGAGCTAAGCTCACGAGGACATATTTCATATATCTATTTGTCATAAACAAATTAATGTCCATAATTTTTTAATAAACATTTAAAAATAATGTGTCATATTAATTAGTTGCAATAATAATTACCGAGAGAGAGAGAGATAAATACAAAACTTGAACATGATAACATACACTACAACACAACAAATATGGTCTGCTTTTTTTTGCCACTTAAAACAGCCAAAATCATTACGATGGAATGGAACGCACAAGTCACAACAACAACAACAAAAAGACATGAGTAACAAAGGTGTCTCGACTATTCTAATATATTACTAGTATACTAGTGTGTGTGTGTGTGTATGTGTTTAGAGGAATAATACAAACATTAATATAATATAAACTATTTCATAGCATGGACATAAGAGCATGAAAGATAGCATGAAAAAAAGTGTAATTAATGTCTCTAAACATAGCATGAAAGAAAATGATAAAATTACCTGGTAGCAAGCAAAACGAGGGTAAGGAAGAAGCAATGCAACCACACAAGAAAGTACACCTAAAGCAGTACTAGCAGCCAAATGAATAGGATGCATAATAGGATCAATATGAGCACCATTAGAATAAGCCAACACATAAACCAACACAATCTGACCCAATGAAATTCTCTTAGCTATCAAATGTGTTGATTGAGAAGGTAAAACCACAACAAATGCAGCCAATGCCACAGCAATAGAAGCTGTTCCTTTAGAGAAATGATTTGGACCTATAGCCCATAAACTCAACATAGCTGGACCTAAACTTTGAATTGTAGCATAAAGCCCTAGCCAACAACCACGTAGAGAGTCACCTAAAGTAGCATCATTTATGATAATGAGAATCACAACCACGTATGAAAATGCAGGGAATGTTATTAGGCTTGTAATTGAAATAGGTCCATAAAGTGTTGCACCAGCTACTATGGTGCAAGCTAAGGCGGTTCTAAATGCTGAAGAGAGACACTCTCTCCACAATGGTGGAATGTTGAAGAAACTCACCATAAGGTTTAGTGGTGATCTCTCCATTTTGGTTTTAATTTTGTTTGGGTTTGTGCTAGCTGATGAGTACTCTTGCATGCTCTTTGGTTTATATAATGGGATTATATAAGAGGAATAGAGCATGTGATAACTTGATAAGTGGTAATTAATTTCAATTTGGGATTTTTTTTTATTTATTTAGGTGATAATGGATGTGATGTGATGTATTAATTAGGTCTGAGTACTTCACTGGGTACCCTCCTCTAAAGTATCTGAATAATATTTTGTTGATTAAAAAATAGATAATGGAAGTGATGTATGCGTAGGACCATATATATACTACACAATAAATGTATTCTTTTCTTCTTTCAAAAAAAAAAATAAATGTATTCTTTTCGGTCAACTAATCCTAATTTTTTTTGTCTTTAATCTATCAAAGCACGGAAAAATTGATCCACTTAAGTGTGATTTTCATTTGATAGAGTGAAACCTTATAAAAAAATGAGAGTAAATTATGGTCTTTTACCCTTGACCAAAAAATAAAATGATTTTTTGCCACTTAAAAGAAGAGAGCAATACATGAAAACTGTAGATTGGATGAATTTGAATAGTGGAAGATCAAAATTTATCCTTTTATGTTAAAATCCCATTTAAGAGAATTATTTTCAAAGTACGAGCACGTCCACTTTGTTAATGTAAAAATTATAAAATACTAACCATGAAATATGAATATTAACTATGAAATATCTAAATGGAGAATGAAAATACATAATGTACATCAAAATTAAGTAGTTTTTTCATTCAAAATATTATACTAAAAATTTAGTGAGGGAAATTTAGTGAGGGAAAACGTGAAATCCCTCTCAAATTCCGTCACTAAATTTTGCGACCAAGAAATTTGTGAGGAATTTCAATTTTTCCGTCACTAATTTTCCTCTCAAATTTTTCTTTTTCTAGTAGTGAAATAGATAGTCTCGCCTTCATTAATAAGTTAATAAAAATGTATAGCAATTTAATCCCTAACATCTTAATAACATTGACTAAATCGGAAGAATTTATATATTTTAAGGACTGTTTATATATATATATTTTACATAAATAGTTTAGCGACTAAATTGAAGTGAGTGTGATAAGTTATGACTAAAATGATAGAGACTAATAATTTATTTATCTAAATTTATAGTTTTTCAACTAGATGAGGGTATATATTTTAACATAAAAAAGGAGTGAAATAAAATTCAAATTCCATTAAAAATTAAGAGTGTAATTTACTCTTTTTTACGAAATTTTTATCCATTTGTTCTCCCTTTAAAACAAGAACCGACTTAAATTAAATTAAATAGAATTAAAGAAGAAAAAGAAGACGTGAACTGAACTGAAAAACAAAAGAAGATGTACATCTCCCCGTCACAAGATGCCACTAGAGAGATGGTCTTTTTTTATCTATATTCGGAAAACTAAGTTGCTTTGATGTGAATCCAAATTTGCTCTATTATTTACTCTCAATTTACCGTCCATTTATAAAAAATATTGACACAAGTGATATACGAGACTCATCAATGGAATCCACTTATTAAAATATAATTTTCTCTAATATATCGATGTGTTTATCTATCTCATAAATAAGCTGTAAATAGATAGATCGATAAATGGAGCAAATTTAGACTCGCCGCATTTCTAGAACGTTGAATAAAGATAGGAATGTTAGACTCCATCGTTGAGGTCATTTACTAGTAGGAGATATAACGATAACTTTGGGTAAAATGGAAATAAGAAAAAGACAGAAACCTGAGTCTCCGAGCTCTCTATGCCACACGTAACCCATTGGTGGGATTTACACGAATTTGTTTACACATTAGCATCTCTCTTCCATGCATTACTAAAATTCATTTAACAGGCCTTGACTTAAAAAAAAAAAAAAAAATATTATACACGACCTTACGGTTCATTTAATTTTCTTTTGCATGTATTGTTTTTCTTTTTTTGCAAAAGTATTTTGAACGTATACAGTTGAATTGCCAAATGAAGAAAAAGCTTTTGAAATCGACGAATGATTAGTGTCCATAATAGGTAAATATTTTCTTTCTCCAACATGTGTTAGTGATACTTTAATTACTTGTTGCCAGAAGTAAACAGGGATATAGTATTAAGAATTGTGCTAATTATATGTTTTAAACTTGTATATACTCTTTCCAGTCATTATTATAAGAAAGAATTGACGTTTTAGGTTTATTGTGTAAGTGATGTAGCTAGTTTATATTTATAACGAGATACATTAGTTAGTCAATAAACGTAAAAAATCAATTGTTTCTTATAATTAATCATTGTTTCTTATTATTAATTTTGATGACTTAACTATATAGCTACATAAGTTAATCATTTAGCTACTTTTACCAAAAAAGACTTTTACCTTTGCAAGTTTAAAGCTGTAATTTACAAATTTTATTTCCGCACCTTATTGATGTTGACGTCATTCATTCAGCTTCAACATAGTATATATGTGCAATATGTAAGACAATATTCTTATATCATTAGACATCCCTCAGACTCTTACCTAACTAAGTCATATTCAAAACATTATTAAAATGAAAAATCACAAGTCTTAATTGGTGTGTGCTTGTGCTGGTTGTTAGTGGCATTGGATTCAACGTGAAACTCAGAGCGAGACATTGAACTAAATAAAAGGAATTTGCCATGCACGATTAGATTAAAATGGGATCTACCTAGATCTCCACTTAACTTAATTTCATTTGCATTGTTAAAATGTTTCCCTTGAGAGCTAGGAAGGGTCAAGTGGGGGAACATTAGTGCACTTATCATGGTGAAATAGTCTTATAATTAGTTAGTTAAAGCTGAACGGCCATACTTTATCCTGTATTGTCTTTTCTAGAACAATTTATTAACTAGTACAAGTGTCTTTTCTTTTCCAAAAGTTTAGATCGAAACTCACACACACTAAGTGAAGAGAAGAATGATATTGCGTGTTTTAACTACCATCGGAGTTATGTTTCCATAATAAATTTAGAGTTGTGTTATTTGAACAATCATTTTAATGACAACTTTTGGGACAATCTAAATTTACAAAGAAAATAAGGTATTGGTAAAAAAAACCAAAACAATAGAAAAAAAAGTAAAAACATAATGTGACTCATGAGTATGAAAGATAAAGTTGTCACAAAAGTTGTAAAAGAAATGGTTGTATAAATATCATTTCTATTTATGTGCATATTATTATATGTTTTCTCACATGGTTCTTAACTTGATTTTTGTTTTGTTATTTATTTTAATAAACTTTGAGAAAATTGTGAATTTAAAGTCATAGATAAGTAAAGACGTGATGTACCGTGTAAGTGCCTCTTGAGGGTCCTATACTTTTAATTTGGTGTTGCTCTCGACATTTCCCCTAAACCCCAATAAGTGTGGTCTTGATGTTTAAATCAAGTATATGATGTAGAAGACTCCTTGAGAGAAAGATTGTTGGGTTCAAGTGTGAGTGATTAATTTGACGTCGACTATGAATTTGTTTAATGTTAAATATATAAGAGCATTAACTCATATTTTCAAAATCTTAAAAGATCTTAGATGCTTAGCACATTATGTCCTCAACAATAGCTCGTCCAGACTTTCCAACAAAAAACATACAAAAATGTTTAATTAAGAAATTGTACCTAAATTTTATCCTTTAGCAATGTTAAAAAGTTATAAGCATGTGCGGATGATATTTTTTTCTTATTTTTTATTGGACCAAAAACATAAATAAAGGGGGAAAATGACCCCCACTATGTACTCTTCCACGAACAATCTTTCTTGGGGGAACGCTGACGAGTTTATTTAGAATTTAGAAAGGTTTTCTTGGAAACATATATACAGTTGGATCTTAGGTAAGAAAAGAAAGTAGTGCACCTTCTCTACCATATACAATAGTGCATCTTGTCTACCCACACGAGCTCATCTATATTTTAATCTAAAATAATTTTTGAATTACGTTTAAGATTATATAATGAAAGGTTAGAGATTAAATTCATAAAAATAAAAAATTATATGTATTTCAGAATTTAATAAAATAAATAATTTATGCTAAAATTTAAATACATAAAAATAAAAAGATTGTACGTATATCAGAATCTAATAAAATAAATAATTTATGCTAAAAGATCTAAAAAAAATTCTCTACATTTGTTGCAATATTTTATAATAAAATAAATAATGATTGCCAATCATTTTGATGAGGTTAATTTATTGTTTAAATTATATTACAATATATTTATTAAAATCTAAGCTATGCTTAAATTTATAGCTGAACAAATTTAGATGACAAATATTTTTAAAATAAATTTCTATCATGTATTATTTTAAAGGGTGAAATCATATTTCTGAATTATTTAAAGATTAAAAAAATTCATTCCCTTACATTATACATTATTTATGTGATGCATAAAACATCAATACCTCCCTACCTTCCTCACAAATCATATCCTCTAAATCCTAAATACTCCCTCCGTCCCAATATGTAAGCACCATTTGCCTCTAATAAAAAGGTGCTTAGATATAGGGACGGGAAGTGTATTTTACAACTATATGTGTCTCATTAAATATAAATATAATACTTATTTTAAATATATTCCCCTAAAAAAATACTTATTTTAAATATATATTCCAATTATTTAAATTTAAATTTGTGTTAAAATTAGTATTTAGTTTTCTAGATATTAATTTATATCTAATTTTTTACGGATCTGATATAACAGTTTGATGCACATTTTTTTTTCTGAAGAAAGTTTGATGCACATTTTAAATAGTATAAAAGTTTGATTTAAAATAATCCTGCAACATTATGGTTTTATTTATGTAAAATAAAATTTTCAATAAACTTAACTTCGTATATTCTTCTTTTTGAGGAAACTTCGTATATTCTTTATTTTGTAATTTTGCAATAATATCAATTCAATTTTAATTATATCTTATTAGTTTTTTTTATTAACAATTCATATATTAGACCAAAATATGGTTTATGATAGAATATTATGGCATAATTTTGATTCATGCAGCTGACCTCTTAATGGGATAAGACTTAGTTATTGTTGTTGTAATTTTATTAACAACTCAATTAAAATAATTCTAAAATTACAGAAATATTTTGAAAATAATCTTTATTTTTTTTGACAAAAGAAAATAATCTTTATTGACATGCACATAATCTTAAATTTAATTCAACAAATAATAATTTCACTTATAATAATCATATTATTTTTTTAAAAGTATGGGGAAAAGGGAAAACTTTATTTAAAGTGACAATAATTATCATTTTACAATTGTGCTGGAAGAGTTTTGAACTTTATAATTTGATGGTCCTTTCGATGCGCATGATAATAGACATGATAGGATAAATGTATCATATCTTGTCTTAATTCAGAGTTTACTAACACAACAAGATATGATAAATTAATCCTGAAACTTATCTTATCATGTCCCACTAGGGGTGGGAACAGGCCAGGCCGTTCGACAGGGGCCTACGACCTAGCCTATTTAAAGCCTAGCTCGGCCCAGCTCGTTTAATAAAAAGGTCGGGCTCAAACTTTTCATAAAGCATATTTACTTAAATAGGCCAGGCTAAGGCTTACAAAAAAGCCTATTAAGTCTGTCGGGCCGGCCTATTAAGCTTTTTATATATAATATACCTTTCATTATTGATAATGTTGATGATTTTTTTATAAACTCAAGCTTTCATATGATTTGGCTATTTAGTAGCAGGTATATTGGTGTGATTAGCCCTTCGTAAATATTTGTTATTTAGTATAAGTCATATTTGTGTGTTTTAGGCCTTCATAAGTTTTGGCCTATTTAGTGGTAGTCTTGTAGATGTTGTTAGACCTTAGTGTAAAATAGGCTTTCAGGCTTCATCAGGCCTTTAAAAAGGTCAGGACAGACCTTGAAAATAAGCCTATGACGGATAATAGGTCAGGCTCAGGCCTATAATTTTTGAAGTAGGTGAGACTTAGGCCTTACAAAGCCCGGCCCGGCCTAGCCCATTTCCACCCCTATGTCCCACTAGTTCGAATTCTTATCCTAAATATGAAAAGAGTGGGAATACAGCAGGATATGATAAGAAATTAATTTACTAATTTACCCATTTTAAAATAAAATTTAAATATAATAATTTAAAAAAAAAATATGTATGATTTTGTCACAAGTGTAATTTTGTAATTTATATAATGTAAAAATAATCCTATTAAAATTGGAATATTTAAATGTAAAATAACTATTAAAACTTAAAAGTATGAATATTATTTAATATTTTTATCAAATTAAATATGTTATCTTGCAAGAGCAGTTTTTTCATTTACATATAATATATATCATACCTTTATTTAGATTATTTAACATATACAATAGAACTATTTAGTTACTCATAATTTTTTTTTGAAAAAGTATATAAAATGATCAATTTTTTAACATTTTAAAATGATAATAATATGTAATAGTATTGCTCAATCTAAGCAACACCCAGAAATCCGTCCCTACTGTAAATTTTAGTCGAAAATTTTTCTATACAAATTTGTCCCTAACAACGTATATCCTTTTTAAATTAAAATTTAAAAGCATACAACATGATTATTGAAACCAATGACGAAAACAGTTTAGGCTACTAAAAGTGGGAATTATGTCCCACCAAGATTAACATTTTGCAAATGGAGGTGCCACCAAAAGTTGCTAGTTTGTAAGGAGGTAGTGTGTTTAACTCACGCTAACATTTGTCATTTCAAAAACTATAGACAACTCCATGTAAAACCTGCAAAAAATATAAATAGGACTTTTACGCAAGTAAATTCACACGGGATTGAACCATAAAACATCTTGCCAAATAATATCGATGTATACCATATAATTTGTTCCAACTAGATTAATCCCATTTAGGTGCGTTCTAGCGTGAGCAAGTGAAACTTATTATTCAGGACGGGTTAGTAAAAAGAATTCTGCTCTTTACCCAACCAAAACTGCTCGTTCCCAAATGAAATTCCCATAATGCCCGCAGCATGAGTCACGCAGGGGTATTTTTGAAATTTCAGTTGAGAATGAGCAAAATGTGTTGGATAAAGAGCACAATTCTAGTAAAAAAGTGGCAAGTGCAACGTACATCCGTCTACACCTTAACAACCCAAAGTTATTGTGTAATAGTTTTAAGAATCCTTTCAAACTATTAATCCTTGTTTAAGCTGAAGAACTATTCCCTAAAAAAATTTCCACCATATTGTCCGATGTAAACAAAATTAGGGAGTGAGTAACAAAATGTAAACATGGATTTATGTAAAACTTGGTTTTGGAGTTTTTCTTTTCCTCCTTCAAAACATCCTATTACAAAAGTAATATGGATGTGTGTGCTCAGATTAACCTCTGTATTTCTGTAATGTTATAGCATTTTTCATCTTTGTTTTCATCTGTATTAATGGCAGATGTGTATTCATGGACATAAAAATCTCGACATGATTAAGGATGGCAGATATGGGTTGCTGGGTGAGAAAGAAAGGACAAAGATCGAGAAGAGATAGAATCGAGAAAGTAAGAATCAAATATAAAAAAGAATTTGGTGTTTTCAGTGTATGCTAAGAGCCACAGAAATTCAGTATCCATCAACTAAAACTTATTTCTCACTCGCGCACGGTGGGAGACCTATCAAGCTCTCCCACGCTAGACTCAGCCTCCCATTCAATGCATTTTGTTTCTATTTACAAAAATATTTTACTACAATTTAATCGAACTCGATAAAGGTATGCACATCAAGTGATGTCTCCCCAGAGAAATATCAACTTGTTAGGGATATCTACCACCAACTACATGATTAGAAAGATATGCTAGCAAAAATGGCAATTATACCAGTAAAGAAGGCAAAATGATAAAATCAGAATGCAACATCCATATCATAATATTGTATAAGCAAAAGGCAAAACTTGGCGCCTAATATCAAATTTTAGCAAAGGTTATGCAAATGAACGGACTAAATTTCCAATAAACTACTGGTCCCCCAAAACACTAGCCAAAAACACGTAGAATACATTTTGTTTTTCAAAGTTGTAACAAGTGATCGTGTAGAGAAGAAAACAACAACAACGTGCAACTGAAGAAAGAAGCATATGCTGTCAACTTCCAATAGCAAGTCTACACAGATCAACAGTAACAAGTGAACCAATCCTTACATTAAGTTGTATGTTCTTCACTTCACAATAGCAAGATATGAGGGGCCGGCTGTGAATCACAACATTTCCTGTGACTTCCGCACACATCGGCTAACCTTTTTCTTGAAATCGTCTCTCCTGTCTCTCCACTCCTTCTGCAATACAAACATCACACGGGTCTAAGTAAAAGTTCCAAAACAATATTCCAAACTGTCAAGATTGAAGTGCTATGCACTGTATCAATCAGGATATTAGCAACAGCAATGTGTACTTTTAGGATAGAGAAATTTTCATAATAAAAAGTAACAGAATAATATATTAAATCCTTCGGTACTCAAACAAATGAAACATACAATTGTTGAACAAACAGCTTTTTTCGGCGAACCGCAATTGACAACACTAATGGTGACAATTGGGCTCCTAAATTCCTAATACTACACATCCCTTGCCAAGTGTAGGGATCTCAATAGAAATGCCTGGCCGAAAGGAATCTTAAAACAGAGGAAAAATCACTCAACAGAAATGCAATTTTAAGAAAGCTATAAAAAACGGGCAAAAGATATTAGGTGCCAAATCTGATGTCCGTTGATAATAACTACTAGTAGTGACCTTTGCATACAAGACATTCCACGTATCAGTATGGACATGCCTAGTAGTTACTAGTTTAACACATTTTAAAATGTCTTATACTCTTTTTGAAATGATATATTAGCTATAAGATTATTGTTGTACAAATATATCTAAATATTATTTTTATAACTAATTATTCGAAGTATTCAAAACGTGGGTTAGGGTGAGCGGGGTGTGGTTTAATATTTTCTTGTGGGACTAAGTTGGGATTTTCATCCCTGAACTTGTGGCAGGTAGGGTTGTCGAGTGTTTTCTTGAAGGGTGGGAGGGTTGTGTTGAGCAAAACCCGTCCCTGCCAGCCCCATTGCCAAGCCTGCCAACATGCCAAGAGAAAAAACATTCTCATATTTTCTTATGTGCTTCATAACAACAATTACAAAAGTTGTGTTTCGTTTAAAGTCTAAACCTAAAGAGTAATGCCTAAACTACTATATTGATATTATCAATTTTTCAATTGAACTCAATCACTCATAAAACTCAAACTTGGTAAACATAGAAATTATCCCACTTTCTTATCTACTCATTATTAGAGAAGTATTAAACCATACATGCATGTATAATATATAATTCCACGTCTCATTCTCGACACGCCGTAGTTATAATCAACGTATCAGAACTGAACTATATTAAATACTCAATCTTAAAGAGATATCTACAGAAATAATTGGAAAATATGTAGCATTAAAGCAATCCAAGGACATGGGTTTGTTTTACTAGTAAATAAAGGAACCAAGTCCATAAATATTATTAGTAAAACAAAGCCTTTGCACAATTATCTAGATCAATATGGGTTTGCCTTTACTTCTCTAGGATGCAAATAAGTATGATAAGAAAAATGGTCAAACTTACTGCAGCTTCAACATTTGCCGGAGATTCATCATTAGGACCAGAAAGCATCGATATGATACTCAACACTATACTCTCTACCTGCAAGACAGCATACGTGGAATTTATTCATAAGTAAATAAGCAGGTTCTAAAAGATTTACAAGTACCAAGTATGTCAAAACACTCGTGGTGGACAAGAAGTGGCATAGCATATCCCAAGGACATTGAGCAAAGTTATTGTAATTTATTAATGTCAAACCAACTTTGAAATGACTTACAGTTAAATTAGCTGTAAGGCATTAAATCTTTATGTTAAAAAGGCAAGCCAGGTCTTAAACAACAAGTCTATAGCAGGTTAACATTACGGGCTCATGCCCGAGAAAGCTTCTACTCTAGCGTCCAGATACTCTAAAATGAGTGATGGTCGGATATTGATACTCCTAGGATACTCTTGGATGCATATCTCATAAGTATCCAATTTCTTTTTAACTGATTAATTTTTAAAAAAATGATCATGATATGTTGGAGATGCATCACGGATACAACATGACATAATCATATACATCTGCATCAAAAGAAAAGAAACTCTCCCTTGTAAACAAAGAAAAGCCCCACAGCTTTTGTTATGATCACAAATATCTTTCTGTAAATTGTGATCACAAGTGTCGCTTTAGTCATACATTAATGAGAACTGATCAACTTCTTTTCCTTTACAAGTATTTTGCATCTATCGAAGTTTGTAAATAAATTGTTGCTTAAAATTTTCTTTTCTCCACATATCTGGGTTGAATTGTACCCGTGCCCGGTTGGCGGTGTCCGTGCTACGTAACCGGGCTTGATTAGCCCGTTTCCACCCTATTAAATACAAGCATGCTGAACGAATACTAGACACTGCTAATCTGCATTTCTATTACTAAGTTGATTGATTTAGCCAACAATATCAATTGAATAATGAAAAGCAGAAATCACACTACAGAAATAAACGAATTGAATTTATGGTTTTATGTTTTCACGTACTGTATGAACAGGTGTCCAGCGCTCACTTGCAAGCTCGTAACCATTTGGGTCATCCCCAGGAGGATGAAGAATAGATATGCAAACCCGCCCATCAGGATATACTGCAAATACAAACAAACAACATCATTCAACTTCCTCTTTTAACCAAAGAAATGTCACAAATGAGAAAAACCAATGATGCACGGACAAGTTACGAGCATCCGATACAAAACGTATCGGGAACGACAATATGTTGTTCCTTAAAAAACATAGGATGTTACTGCAATACGGGTATCAGATACAAGATGTGTCGAGTATGACACACTCAATATTTAATGTATCCGTGCATCAGAGAGAAAACCAACCATTGGGATGCCATATCTCTGAAGTGAACTTCACTGATGGTGGACTGTTTGGATAGTTCGACGGAAAGCTCATAATGGCATTGAAAAATCCTCCCTCACTACAAGAAATTGAAAGCATTGACAATCAAATAAGCTGAGTGGTTAGTCAAACTCACGTGTTATTAAGATCACAGAAAGTAAACAACAAAAACTATTAAAGCACTAAATTCCAAAACCAATCCAATTAGAGGAAGTAAATTAATGATGAGGAGCATATATGATAAAACAAGAACAAAAAGCAAATCCTACAGCTACGGAAAATCCACTGCAAACAAATAAGCTGAGAGGTTAGTCAAACTCAGGTGTTATCAAGATCACAGAAAGTAAACAAAACAAAAACTATTAAAGCACTAAAGTCCAAAACCAATCCAATCATAGGAAGTAAATTAATGATGAGGAGCATATATTGTAAAACAAGAACAAAAAGCAAATCCTACAGCTAATGAAAATCCAGTGCAAATAAATGAAAGCAACAAAAAAAAAAAACCTAGAATAAATATCATAATCAATAAACTAGGAAAGTATAATAATTTGCAACCGAGAAGCTGCATTGAAAATAAAGTAAACATAACTGTTTTATTTGACCTTACAAACTGGTATAAGTTTTGTGAGACTGTTTGGCGGAACTTATAAAAACAGCTTATGGCATTTCGCATAAGCTTTTTTCAGCTTATATTCATAAGCTCTCCAGGATAGCTTATCAAAACTTTGCACGTAAAATATACAAAAACAATTTAATTTTATATTTTCCTATTGAAATAACTTATGTAAGCTTACACATAAGCGCTTATCATGATATGTGATTGTGCTATAAGCATCGAAATAACTTATGTAAGCTTACACATAAGCGCTTATCATGATACGCACATGTGCTGTAAGCTGCAAAAATCAGTTGTTTATCCAAACAGGGGCCATAATCTGTATTCTTTTTATCAATCCTTCAAATATCACTCTCCTTCACTATCACTTCTTTTACTTGATATTCAATTCAATCCTCATGAAACAAAAACCATCTTTAAATTCACAAAAACCAACCAATTGAACCAAACTCTGAAAACCCACCAATAAGTATGATTAAAAAAACTATCTTTAGTGAAAAATCCAAAACCCCATCACAGAAAATCCAATAAATGATCATTATATAAGGTAAAAAAGAAAATAAGAATTGAAAATCATATAAATTAATGAAAAATTAAAAAAGGGTGTTAATTAAAAAAGAGCTTGCTTACTAAAGTGTATCAGGTGGCCCAATTATGGTTACACTCCATTCAAAAATGTTAGTTTCGTCGATTAAACCAGCGGAAAAGCCATCGACGGGGTGTTTACAAAGATCTGTGAGAAAAAGTAAGGATAATAAGAAATAGCGGAAAATTCACGCGAAATTGAAATAAGCGATGAATGAAAAAGATTGATTACCTTTGAGCTGTTTTTGAAGGAGGAGGCTTGCTTGGGAGGCCATGGAGAGTTCTTCTTGCTTGTTGTGAGATTGTGAATGAACAAACAAGAAAGAAAGAGAAGTTCTAAAGCCCACACTTCGATTATTTGTATCAATCTATTATTTATTATAAAGGAATTTAATCATAGGATTTAATTCATGTCGATCAGGTTAAGCGTATATAAATGCAACCAATTATTTAGGCTCAAGTGTTTAATGAATTTAAAGGAATTATTCAAAATAATTTGAGTTCTATATGTTGGAAGGATTTTTAAACAAATTTTGTTTATCTTTTGGACGAACTCTAAATTATTATAATCTATTTTATTCTTTTCTAAATGTTGAAGGATCGACGTTAAACCGAATATATAAATGCAACTTTATAATTAACTAGTCTATGTGTATTCAATTTTTTTAAGAATATATATATATATATATATAGTTGAACGTTTATATATTACTACTTCTGTCTTTATTATAAGATAGAGTTCACTTTTTTATATTCGTTCAATAAATAATGTATTTAAACTATATTAAAAATTAGATATATTATTTATTGAATGAACTTAAAAAGTGGATTTTCTCTTATAATATAGACGAGGAGGAGTACGGATTTATACTCCCTCTGGAATGAAATATAAGCAAAAATATAGTTAAAAAGTTGATATGTGTGGACTAAAGTTTTAACCATATACATTGACTTTTCAACTATCATTTTTGTTTATATTTCATTCGAAAAGGAATGTGTAAAAATAAACGAAGATAAACAAAATAAACTCATTTTCCATTTTAGACATCTCCAAAGTATTTGCCCCTCGTTTTCAATTGTGTGAACAATATTGACCAATATGGGTAAATTGCATTGACACAGAGGAACTCTTTCTATGTTTGATGACATTTGGACTGGTTGACAAAGGAAACATGAAATGAAAGGGAATGGAAAAAAAAAAAACAAGGATCGCACTCTAAAAGGGAAGGATAAACACAAATTCGAACAAAGTAAGGAGTCTACGAAGCAATAATGATGTTTGCTTCCACAATTGCAGTTTTAGGAAACCTGTAACCTCATCTTCTTCATCGAGCAAGGTGTTGCTTGTGTATATAACCCTAAATTGGAGAAGAAGTGCATTTTAGTCATTTATATGAGTTATCTGTGACATAAGGACAATTTAGTCCATTCAAGGCAAATTACACTAGTGCAAAACCTAATCAGGAGGGACACATATGCAAAAATGTGCACTTCACCCAAAAAAAAATGGACCATGGGACTAGATTTAAAATGATCTGAAATTGCAATATCAAATTGAAATGATTTGTAACTACAGAGATTAAAAGTCAAACGATTCCTACTTGTAGGGATCACTCGCATACTTAAGCCTAAATCAGTTTTTTTTTTAAAAGCCTAAATCTGGTATTGAAAGTAAAATTTAAATAATTTTATATAACATGGATATTATAAAATAGAAATAAATTAAAGTATACATATGTTTTTCTTTATCTGACTCATTAAACCACCAAAACAACCTGAAACAGGTGATACAACGATTCAGTACATAAGTGGTATAAAAAGAAAAAATTCTAAACAATCACTACCACAAACAATCTAGCGAATCCTCGTGTGGGCGTAAAACCGAACTGCAAAAAAAAAAAACGCAGAGTGAGAAGTATTGAGTAGACCTATAAATCATTTGCCATCACATAAATGTGTTTGTTGTTTCATCTGTGTTTGTTGTTTCTCTTATTATTATAAACCAACTATTAAAAACGGTCAATGTTTGATTTTTATCTTTTTTTTTTTTTAGGTCACATGTACAATTGGTTGTGATTTAGGATTAATTATCATTTTTATATACATGGCCAACATAAATTGTTTAAAGGTGCATTTATGATTTAATTACATATCTTCATATATTAGTATTTGTAACAATGCTTTAAGAAATTAATAAAACATTGACACAACATAGTTATAATTCAGATACAATGTTGACCATGTGAATAGAAATTAATCTCATTTTGAATAAGATACAGAGAGACAGAAGAAGTAAGTACTATACTCCTGTCCTGAGTTTGAGGTGCCATGAATATGAGCTGTGTTATCACTTATCACTGATCAGTTGGGCTTACTGGCTTTATGCATCCGTGTCCGGGGGATACGAATGTGAGGTCTGATTCTCTGCAACACTGCTTTTGTTTCTGATGCTCCTTTGGTCCATCCACATCATGCCACGTATTTCTTGCCCCCCTCAATGGGTTTCTTCTGTGGGACCATCTTTGTTTTGCTTTGCTTAGAGGCACACACATGATAACCCATTTAAGTTTTCTTTTCAGTGCCTATACCTAGGTTATGGACCATTTTGTTGTCTGGTGAGGACATTATGAACCACTAGATCGCTAACCCGTGCATTCTTACCGATTAAAACATGCACAAATAAGTTATACCATAATAAAAAATAAATAGTGAAATAGGTCATATGATAAAAATGTATTACATTAGTCATATCATCTTGACATTAATATATTTTGAAAATCATACATTGTAAATTAGTTATCTCATACGTTACAAAATACTTTTCTATAAACGACATTTGAAGACATTAGCATTTTGACCATCTTCATCAATTATCAGTATTTTCAACCCATTTTTTTTTGACGTATTCAACCAATTTCTTGAAATAACTCGTTATTAGTCATTGTAAGTATAAAACAACTATAATAAAAATTGTCTCCTTTGAGACTTGATCCAAACCTTATGTCAATGTCAATTTTTTTTATCAAATGAGTCAACCCGTATTGACATGACTTAATATAGCGAGTTAAAATTTGCCATTTTAAATTACAAATCATTAATTTTTATGTATAACATCTTTGTGTTGGAGTTTAATAGCAAAACATAAGAATGATGTTAGAAATGGAAAATGCTTAATGTCCCAAGAGAAATTATCTAAAACAAAGTTTGACACCATGATATGAAAAAGCATGTACAACTTAAATTGCATCACATTAATAAGAAAACAGTTAACAATTTAAATCAATTGTTATGAAATATGGTACGATAGAAGCTGACATGGGAAGCAAGAATGGAAGACCAAATATCTGTGTTACTTGGATATAAAAGAATTATCAGAGAAAACAAAAGAAAGATTAAATTCATTTTAGCAATAAGAAGAAGAAAAAAGCATTGTGTTTTTAAACCTTATCATTGAAATTTATACAACTCTTGTATCTCGTTTTGAATTCTGGACCTCTTCATTTACCTAGACATCTGATCTGAGTATATCAAAGGCAAATTCTAGCTTATTAACATCTTCAACAACACATAGCAGTGCACTCAAAAAAAAAACATATCTGCATAATAACCCAAAAATGTATACATGAAAAATTGTCAATTGAGAAAAAAAATTTGTTTATAAGTCAACATTATGAGAAACATATTTGTAAAAAGAAGAATTCCATAGATTGTTAGAGGCATGGTGTAGTAAATTTACAAAACCCTTCTTGCCTATCAATTACATTAAAATTACAAAATACTACTTATCGTATTATGTGTTCTCTTCATCATCCTTGTGTTTTCCTCATTAATAATACCCACAAAATGACAATTAAAACATTCAGATTTAGTTAGCTATTTCATATAAATAAAATGAAAGATTATGTTAATCATTGAAGAATAATAGCTGTAAAAAAATGTGTCAAACGAATAAAATAAAAGAAGCACCAAATATTAATGTAAAGCTACAGTCAAACATATGAGCTCTTTTTGGATGTGTAAGAACTGTATTTGAACCTTCATTTAAGTTACAATGTCCTTCATCTCATAAAGACAATAATGTAGGAGTATGGGCTCTCACTTGTGGTTGTTGCATCTAGCTTGTTGTTTGCTGAGATAAATTTCTCAAGACATGACATTTTAATCTAGGAATGGCATAGTGTGTAAGATGCCAGTCAGTTGAGTTTAAAAACATTTATATATTTATAGTGGAAATTTTAGAGCTGAATTCCAATGCAGCTTTAAACATTCTGTTCTAGGAACTTTTCTCTATATTCAAAACCACAAAGCATGAATGGTCATTTTTATTCATATAAAAAATAAACTTGTATCAGACTTAACAATTAAAATGCTTGAATTGAACTAGAGATAATAAAACTTATTCAATAGTTGTTGTAAATTGTGATATCACCAAAAATGAGATTGGAAGCATGAAGAAAAATCAAAACTCAAAATAGTAGAAAATTATAACCAGTTAGCAAGTTCCTTTATTCTAATAATGTCTACAATACTATAAGTATGTAGTAACAAACTGAAGTTCTATTTTGGAGCATTATTAATTGACTGTACGCATTATTTTTAGAAAAGAGGATATTCAAAAAGATGGAAGATGCAATTGAAACATTTAAATGATCTCAAATACCCTGCACACCAATGACTGCATGAAACATAAATAAGAAGCCTTGGGGTATCGAGAAACCGGTGCAACATAACTCTGCAGAAGAGAAGCAGTGCCAAAAACTCTGCAGATCTCAATATTAATCTCCTAACTTTAACATAACTCCTAAAAAATCTGATACTATAATATAATTCTTCATAGGACTTTCAATTGTAAATTTTTTCTTTCAAGCTACATAATCATTTTTCTTTCAATCTTCGCAGTATTGAATTGGCTACTGAAAAACCACTTAAACCTGCAAAAATAGACAAAGTATCAAATCTAGATCAATATATATATATATATATATATATATATATATATATATATATATATATCATAAAATGATCAAAAGACACATAGAGAGAAATTAATAACTTATTAAGCTGGATGCTTGAGTCTCATTTTAGCAATTGTTTTATTCATTTGTCTCTTCATACTGTCCAGAATTAATAACAGAGAGAAATTAAAAATAAAAAGAACACCAAATGTATTTTTGAGTGAGAGATGAGAGAAAGGAACAACAACCTTCACTTGTGCCCTTGTCTCCTGCAATCCTCCACCCTCGCCGCTGCTAGCCCATGGAAAAGGACATGTTGAAATCGAGTGAAGTATGGAGCTTATATTGTCGGCTCATACACCATGCAAGTGGCGAAGGGCATGCCACGGACGCCGTTGCATCAACGAAGAATTGATATTTCGAAGCTTAACTTGTCAATCTATGTTCTTGCATAAAATAGATCAGAAAAACAAATAACGGTGAGAGATATATAGAGAGATAGAGCAAAGAACAATGGACATATGATATTTTTTTTTTTGTAGTATACAAATCAGAGCACCACCGACCATGATCAATTTCATATTGTTTGGAGGAGGAGCGGATTGAAATCCAAAATAGCATGGAACGGTGGTAGATGAAAGGAGAGAAGAAGAAAACATAATATCACTGTAACTATTGTTGGGCATTTCAACCTGGTGGTGGGAATTGGATGGCAGAAAATTGAAATGTTCTTTGGAGATAGTCTAATAATATTAAATGCTCCTTATTCATTAGCAAAGCAAGTTGTTAACATAACACATGTACTGTAGTGCATGGAAGATATGAAGAGGTATGTTGGGAACAGAGATTTGATGGAAAGCCATTGGAAAATGCATCAAGCCATTTAAAATGCATCGTTGGTTGTGTTGTGTGATAGCAAAGAGAAGAGCATTAAATGTATATGATCAATGGCTCACAATAAATGGCGCCTAAATGAGCAGCATCCAATGGCTTATAAAAGTTGAAGAAAAAATGAGGGGAAAAGGATTAGGGTTAAGGATAGCTTTGGGGGATAAGTTTTAGTAAGTAAGATTGAATCTAGACTAATGATTTTTTTTGAGGGAAAATGACTAATGATGTTAATATGATATTACCTCCGTTCTTAATTAAAAGATTTTTTTTTAATTTTTTTTATCTCTTTTTTAAAGATTTTTTTTCAAATTTCAAAGTGCATAGATTACTTCCTTACCAATATAACTTTATGGAAAATGATAACCTGTGCCCTCAAGTCACAAGTTAAGAAACCAAAGATAGAAATATTTTATTGGAAATTGTGCATTCAATATTCTAGAAATTTAAAATCTTATTTTTTCAAGACAAAATTTATGATTTAATTCCACTTTTGGATTCTTAACTTGTGCCCTTAGAGCACAAGTTAACACTACCCTAACTTTATTTATGTTGTATATTTTTCTGCAATATATGATAAATAATAAATCAAAACATTAATTAATTATCTCTTTTCTAAAGGATAAACTTGTAAAACCATATCAATTGTCAATAAAATTAATACAACAATAAACTTTTTTAATTTTCGTATTTTTTTTCAAAAAGATTTTATAATTAGGGCAGATATAATAGTTTTTAGGAAAGAGATGTTAATGTTTGTCAAAAAAAAAAGGAAAGGGATGTTAATATGATAGTTAAATTGACAAGTTGATTGTTATGGTTTCTTTTGAGTGCCCTACACAGGAAAAATAAACTGATGGAAAATGGGTTGAGGAAATGAATTTGTATTTGGAACACGAAATATTTTTACTGTGTATAGGGCCTGGGGCCGGTCTTTTGAATTTAGATGCCTTGAACGAATTATGATATAGCGTCTCTATAAACAAATTAATAAAAAATACACAGGGATAAATGAAATGAATTGGACGATTATTGCACAATTTCATTTGACATTGCGCAAAAGGAACAAGAGTATGTATATTTGAAATGTGAACCATGTCGCTCTAAACTAGGATTGATGCTCCAAAGTAGGGATGACAAAAAAATCCTCACCGGTGGATATCTGCGAATAAAATCTGGCACAGACACGGAGCAGATACCTTAATGGATATTCATGGATAAAATAAACGGATATTTTATCTACCCGCTAATTAATGGATACATATGCAGATTTAATGGTATCTGCATCCGCGGATATCCATACCCGCTATTAAACTGAGTAAACTACATAAATAACCTTAATACAATTCAACTTCCTAAGTAAAAAACTTGAGTGTTATTAGTTATTACATTATTGTTCAAATTTGTAATCATGCTCCTCTAAAAGGAAGTGAAAGTAGTCGGGATTGTTTAAGCAAGAAGTTTTGTTTTTGTTGAATATGATGAGCTTTATTTATGTTTTTGTTAAATCAAAGAACTTTATATTTATTAAATGTAAGGAACTTTATTTATGTTTTTGTTGAGTCAATGACCTTGTTGTTATTGTAATGAATGGATATTATGTTTTGCTAAAAAGAAAAGAAAATACATGTGATGAACTTTTGTTTTTAATTTTTAGCTAAAAAGATTAACAAACTTTTTTTTTTTATTTTTATAAAAGTTATCCATGGATATTTGTATAAATCCGCAGATACCTCAAAAATTCATGGATTACCCGTTAAACGAATATCCGCACGAATATGGATAGGGAACCGATTTCATATTTATCCAACGGAGCAGACACAGATATCACACTATCCGCATCCATGGATATCCATTTACATCCCTACTCCAAAGTCTACATTCGACACTTGAGAATTTAGTAACCGAAGAGAGCATGTTTTACACAATAGCATACATGAGTCATAATTCAATGTTTATATTCATAAGCCACTTTAAAGAGACCTCTTCTTCCTCCTCCTCCAAGAAGTCGTTTGATTTTTTACCATTATATCTATAAAAAAAATTGCATGACTATTTGATAAACAGATAAATAATTCATTTGGAACTTACTATTAAGACACTATTATATCCGTGTGTTTCTTTCAAGTTATATTTGTAGATTCCTGAAAATAAAATCATAAAAATACATATATCTATCAGTGGTACCACCGTACCAGTATCCTAACATGCAACATGCCGGTTGAAGTGGATGGTTATATTTTTTTTTTCTTTTTGAATAAAAGTGGGTAGATACATATAAATATGGGTAGTTTTTTTATTAAAGAATAAATTAAATTAAATTAATAAGGTTAAAATTGGAAGAAAATATAAAAAGCTATAAGCTCAAAAGCTACTTGAAATAGTTTCTCATAAAAAGCTATAAACTCATGAGAAAAACTTGTTACCAAACACGTCATGTTTTGATCCAACAAGCTTATAAGCTAATTCAATAAGCTATAAGCTAGCTTCTTGTCGTTACCAAACACAACCTTGGTCGTCCTAAGTTTAGATATTGTTAGAGATGGATTCTTTTGTAATCATTTATCATTGTTTGTTATCAAGGGTTCTCCTTGGTTTGCTCTACACTTTTTCTTTCCTTCCTCGAGTTTTATTCCATTAAATTTTTCTGATAAGATTTTTAATGAGGCAGATATTAAGAATCATTAGTTGTGCTTTGGCCTAGTCCTTCCAAGAGTTATATCTTATTTTTATTTTTACTTATCAATAGTATTTAAGAGTGTTGTTGTAACGCCCGAGACTGAGGAGGATGGAGAGTGGTCACCGGTGTATGAGGCATGACAATAAGCGACTCATGACAGCTTCTAGGCGATGAGTCTTACAACAATCTCTTTCTAACATTTTTTTTATTGAGTGAAATCTAAGTGAATCCTATTATATTATATGAGGCTGGTTTTCAAGCCCGTTCTTAGCATTGGCCTTAGGCCAAGTTTGAGAAAAGGGTTCCCTTATATAATAGATCATAATTTTATTTTATTTTTTATAAACAGGGAATGAGATATGACGATCACCATAATACGATGTTTTGAAATCTCAACTATGATGACACTCCAAAATATCGTGTGTTAAATGCATCTCGTCATATATATTATTAATAAAAAAGAATAATAAAACAAAAAAAAAAATTGGGCAGGCCAAACCAAATCCAAAAAAGCTAAGTAAAATGGTAGTAGACATACCAAGCTTTATGTAAGTTTCATTATCTGATTTGATAATTCAATTGATTTACTAAATTTCTCAAAGAGTTTCATTATCATTAGTCACCATAAATCCATAATATTATAAAATACACTTCCCTCATATCCAACAAGATGATTTTTTTTTTTTTTTATCATTTGTCAATAGAATGATATGTTACTTATCAAAAATCACACAAGACTAAGTTTGACGTCCTAAACATGAAACTTTCATGATGAAAGTCATATTATCTTATGAAATCTAAATACAAATTCGGGTTATCTTCAATTTGAAACATCAAAAAGCATCTTCAAAATAAAAAACAAATTTGGTCTCTGTAAAGGAGTAGATATTTTGCGTTTTACGTGTTGCTTTTGCGATTTATGTTTTACTTAATGAAATGTTAGGGGGTTAAAATGAAAGCGTTGTGTTTGGGGTGTGAAAATGAAATGTTGTTGGGTTGTAAAAAAAGGGTGAAGCGGATGATGGGCTGAAGTATAGTAAATGTTTGGGCTCTGCTTGGGCTAATTTTTATATAAACCCCCTTTAGATCAAGTATTGTTGTATAAGCTCCCGCCATAAAAAAAATTGGTCATACGAGCATGGGACCTATGCCGCTGCACCTCCCAACCTATACCTAAGGTCGACCCTGGTCATTTTCAAAATAGAGTGTTTTTAGTATTCCTCAAAAATTTTGGGGCTAAACTGAGCGTTAAAACAAGCACTGTCGTGTTTACACCAGAGGTCCTTAAAGTTTGAAGTTTGTAACAGATTGGTCCTTTAAGTTATTTTTGTCGCACATAAGTCCTTTAAGTTTGAAGATTGTAACAAATTGGTCCTTTAAGTTATTTTTGTCACACATAAGTCCTTTAAGTTTGAGGTTTGTAACATATTAGTTCTTCTGACACATCATTGTTTTGGTTAACAGAATGACTAAATTGAAAATGTTTACAAACTTAAAAGACTTATGTGTGACCAAAATAACTTAAAGGACCAATCTGTTACAAACCTCAAACTTAAAGGACTTATGTGTGACAAAAATAACTTAAATGACCAATTTATTACAAACTTCAAACTTAAAGGACCTCTGCTGTAATTTAGCCGCATTTTTATGTCCTAAATTTTGTTTTATGTTATTCTATTTGAGCATGCAGCAACTAACATGATTGTCACTTATGATTTGACACTCCGCTGGCATTAGGTGTGACTTAAGTTAAATACTGGTATACACTCCTTAAAAAAAAAAATTATACACAAATTCTACCACAAATCTAGATTTGTGGCCTTTCACGACCTTCATGAGTATGTCTCTTCAATTTTAACTTTTTTCAGAATAATATTATTACTAAATGCTATTTAATCTTTCATTCTTAGTAGAAGTAAGATTTTGATAGTTTGATTTTATCTCAAATTCAAAACATTGATAAAAAACGAAGCTCTTTTGCGTCAATATTTTGATAGACATAGTCATACTAGGGTGGAAGAACGTTTCATGTCTCCCACTTGTGTTTTGACTGTTTTGCATATCCTTTTAGGAAAAAGATAAATGATGCGAGAGAGGAGTTGACGAATAACGACGAATGCACACCAGCCCTGGGATTTAGTTTTTGCTTTAAGTGGTGTTTTACTTGATTCATTTTAAAAGTGTGAAAGCATTGCCCACGTTTTGTGTATGCAGGTCATGCATCATTTCCTTCGCACCATATAGCAATCCTCATCCATTTATTTTTAAGATTTTGTGCAAAACCGTGTTGGTTGTTGTGATGAGGACATGAGTTCAAGAGTTGTTTGATGGACGTTAGTGTTTGTGAGAAGCTTACTCTTCATGGTGGTGACAGAATGTGAGAAAGAAAGGAGATACCATTTTTAATCAAAGGCTGTAAAAAAAATTCCAGAAAATTTTGGAGAGAGAACAGAAGAATGAAATAAAAAGTATTTGATATTGTTTTTGTATGATAATAATAATAACAAGGGAATGCTAACAAAAGTACTTTGTGACGCTCTTAAAAAGAGATCCACAAAGGAGGATTTAAAATTTCAGATTTGTTACAAAGAGGTCTATTCAATCAAATAAGTCGATAGTTTTTTGGGTTAATTAAGTTTTTAGTCCCTATAAATATCTACAGTTTTGTTTTTAGTCCCTATAAAAATAAATCACACTTTTTAGTCCCTACAAAATTTCCGTTAGTGTTTTTAGTTTCTGTTAAATTAAAATTTGTTTAATTACACTTAAAATTTTCAATTTTTTAATGATTTTTTTACATACTTGTTTAAAACATTATAAAACGTTCCTCCGCAATAAGTTAGCTCAAAATTTTATTTTTAGGTCCAAATTTTCGTTAGATTTATCTTGAATTTTCGGCGTTTAAAAAAATTATATTTAATTCATTACATATTAAAAAATTCTAATTTTTTATAGAAGAGATTATTATAATGTTTTTAACATGTCTGTTTTTTTTTAAATAAGGCCAGAGCAAATGACATAAAAAAAGAGCGGCTCCCAACTAAGTCGGTACCCAACTCTAATTTGTCACATGCTCATAAGTATATTATTAAGAAAAAAGGAAAAAATATAAAAAAAATCATTTAAAAATATAAAAGTTTAAGTATAATTAAACAATTTTTAATATAAAAGGGACCAACACATACTTTTAGTCCTTGTAAAATTAAAATTTACTTAATTGTTCTTAAACTTTTAAATTTTTAACATATTTTTTACATGCTTATTTAGAACATTATACAAAGTTCCTCCACAAAAAAGTAACTCAAAATTTTATTATTAGGTCCAAATTTTCATTAATACAATCTTGAAAATTTGGCTTTTAGAAAAATTCATATTTAATTCATTACATGTTAAAAAACTAAAAGACTTTATAAAAAAGTGTCTTACGATGTTATGAACATGTTTGTAAAAAATCTTTCAAAAATTTAAAAGTGTAAGCATAATTAAACAAATTTTAATTTAACAAGGACTAAAAACACTAACAGAAATATTTGTAGGGACTAAAAAGTATGATTTGATTTTATAAAAACTAAAAATAAAACTGCAATATTTATAGGGACAAAAAACTTAATTAACCTTAGTTTTTTTTATACGGATTTGAAGATTGAGCAGGGAGAGCTTGAAGCATTGTAAGAAATCCTAGATTGCACTTGTGATGAATATTCTAAAGAGTTTTATATAAATCGTGACGAGTATTCTAATTTCTAAGGATTCTGGTAGCGTCAAATTGCCAATGTATGTTTCCATGAGTTTAACTCAATTGACAAAGACAATACATGATATATGTAAGGTTCAGGGTTCGAACCTCATACACAAAAAAAAACTGTCAATGTATTGCATTTAGATCTAAAACAATTTATGGATTAGAGGACCGTTAAAAAATAAATTGTGATTCTTTCTTACAAAAAAAACTAATAAATTGTGATGAGTATTCTTATCAGAAATCATAGATAGATCCAACACAACTCTACAAAACTGGTTTATATGGTGAAGATTGTTGTCACTTATAAACATTTTTTTTTTGAATAAAGTCACTTGTAAACATGTGTTCATGTCATCTCTTATATGATGTGAGACTCTTTAACAATTCTAAAGAGTTTAGAAAATTCATTAAAAATACATTTATAACAATCAAAAAATATTTTTCAAATTAATTAATTAAAAATAAAATGAAAGCATCCCGTAAGCATAACTCAGTGGCTGGGACAATGCATTTTTATATGCAGGGGTCAGGGTTTGAACCCATGACACCCCACTTAGGGTCCGTTTGTTTTAGAATTAAAAAAAAATAGATTTTTCTTTATATTTCTAAAAATGATTTTTTTTGGAAAGTTACTCAAAAATAGTAGAAGTTATTTCAAATTAATTTAGTATAAGTTAAAAAAGAGATTTTGACATTGACTAACTTAAATATTCATTGTTTGAGATTTTACATAGTAAAAATCACATATTTTTCCAAAATGACATTTTTCAAAAATGATTTTTATGAAAAACTATTTAAGATAACTTTTTTTTTTTAGAGATTTTTTTAAAATTTTAATATAAAAAAAATTATAATAAAATGATGAAATACTTAGAACGACATTTTAAAGTAAGTTATTCAAACGAATTTTTCATTTGAAGCTTTCTTAAAAAAAATTGTTAAAAAATTTATAACAAAAACATATTACATTATAAAAATCTATTTTAAAAAAGTTATAACAAACAGCACGTATTTACTTTAAAAGGGGAATTATAATCACCCAAAAAATTAAAGAAAATTTTGAAATATCCTTATGTATTTACATTACACACTGTGAGTGATGTGAGTAGTTAGCTGTAGTAATAAAATTATACGTGTGTTTGACTAAAAAAAATGTATGAGCACTTAACATTTAAGGCATAAAGAGGTCATACAACATCAATTGCAATAATCACAAGGGAATTCTTAGGTGGTTTATAATATGATTGGTTGTACTTGTACCTAATCATTAATATTTAGAGGAGTACGTGCTCACCTAAGAATCTCTCATAAAATATTTTGATTGTTGATATTTCATTCAGTGGGTTAAGGGACGAAATTTTAAATGATTAAACTTTGCAAGGGTAAATCGCCAGAATTAGGGATTATAGGGACAAAATTTTAAATGACGCCTATTTGCAAGGACTAAACATACCTTTAAGCCATTCATTTTTACTTCTTAAAAAAAAAAAAACTGCTAGAGGAATAAAAGTCTTAAGATAATTTTTTTATATTTCTTTTTAGGAAATGATAAATTTACTATATAGTAAATGAATATTCATCTTGACCTATATTAAAAATGTTCATAAAGACTTGACAAAAAAATAAAATAATTGTTTATAAAAAGATCTTTAAATAATTATAAAAAATAAAATCATATTCATCTGTTTTTGGTTTTCCATTGATATCGTCCACTAAGGTAATCCTAGAGGTGTGATAGAAACTAAATGTGAGTACCTTTCTCACATGGAAATCATACTTTGATTTGTCACACCGTGGATCCTTCAACTAGACTAACCCTCATGGTAATTTAAATTTTGACTAGAACATTTAGATTTTTTTATCATGTTGCATTAATATTTATGACTATAAATAAATATGATGATATTGCATAAATATAATACTTTTAACATAAAAATAATTTAAAATGTGTTTCAATTCATAAATCTCATTGAAAAATAATAATAAAATTCGATGGTCCCTAAAATTATAAATCTTAAGGTAAATTACATTCAGCTCCCTTGAAGTATTGTTAAACTAACACCCTCTTTAGTTTTCAATTAAACATTAACCTCCCTTAAATTTTAATTAAAATGAAAAACACCTCCCCTCTTTCCAACTCGTTGTTAACACTGTTAGTTGTCTTCGGTTCACTAACTTCTCATGATTTTATTATAGTGGCCTAATAACTTCACCACCTTTTATTTGCTTTGATCCAAAACTCCATAGAAATTGCAATGAACTTAGTAAAGTGGTACTGTTTCATTTAGTTAATCAAGATCAACTTCTGATGAACAAACATAAGGAATAATAGATTTAATTGTATCACAATTTAAAGTGGACAGATAGAAGAATAGAAAGGACTTAGAGAAAAGGAAAATTAGCTCATACAATCAATCTACCAATTTACCCAATTTCCCCTGATTCTTATACCATCTCTCCTCTTTCTTCCTCCGCACTTTCCTCTTCTTGTACTTACTAAGCACTGCTTGATGGCTCATTGCTCAGCTTCACTTTGAACCAATTCAATTTAAAATCATTTGAGTGATTCAAATTCATTTCACACCAATCAGAAATCTGCCCCAATTTTTACACTAAGCAAAGAGGGTGAGGTTTTTGAAAGGATTGTTTAACTGCGAGCTAACGGTGTTATATGGAAGGGAGGTTAGTATTTAGTTGAAAACTAGAGGGGTGATTAGTGTAATTTAAGAAGATCTCAGGGTGGTGAGTGTAATATACCCTAAATCTTATATAACATCATTTTGGATGATATCTATTTATGTGGGGTAAGGATCCTCTAAAGTAAGTAAAACGTAAAGTGAGAAAATTAAAGGTTGTTATTGTAACAAACTCATGATTTATTATAATATACATACATTATCTACCTTTAATATAATTTTTTCTTTGTTATAGTCTTTAAAAATTTCTTGTGGTACGGAGTGTAATTTAACCTGTAACAACTTGATAATGCTTCGGACATTATTTTTAAACTTTTGCAACATGTAGCAGCAGCCCACGCTGAGAGCATTTCCACCATCATGTGTAGTATTTAGAAGAGCGAAACATTTACAAGCGTTGATACAAGCAGTTAGAACTGCTGCTACAATTTGTCAAACTGGTTAGGCTTCGTCCAGCAAGAGGGCCAAGAACAGATGGTCAAAACCGAGACAAGGAAGATTCAAATGCAATGTTGATGCTTTTTTTTTAATTTCCAAAAATAGACTAAGTACATGCATGTGTATTCGAGACGCATAAGGCTTATATGTTCTCTCTAAAACTATGTGGTTCACCTCTTTGTGCTTCATCAATGTAGTGGAGACTTGGGGCTTTATTATGCTATTTAGTGGATTCGCGTCTATAATTAGCAAATGTGGATTTCGAGGTATATTCGAAGAGAGTTGTTAATTACAACCACTGGGTTTGGAGCCATTATGGCTAGTAGCATCTAGTTCAGTAATTTACTTTTAACAAAATTGTGATTTTTTTTTGTGTACCCCTCAAACGAAAAAAATTACCAGTCCGACCTAACGAACTTGTAAATTTTTTGCGTGTACCCCTCAAACGAAAAAAATTACCGGTCCGACCTAGTTTGAGATTTAACTATACATATTTTTTATTTTATTTATTCTGATTTTTATAGAGCGTTTTTTATTATTTAATTAAATTAAAAAAATATGTTGGTAGGAATCAAACTGATGACATTAAAGCCATTTCATAATGCTTTACAACTACACCAGAGAAGTTCCTTCAAAAAAAGAAAAAAACTACACCAGAGAAGTAGGTGTGATATGAAATGGTTCGGACTTGTATATATACACTAAGTAATAGAAGAAATTTGTAAGGTAAATAATGTTGTATGAAATATATTTAAATTATATTAATCTAACATATATATATATTTGTCATATAAAATTCTAAAGGGTCCAAATATTATTTTCGTTATGACTTTAAAATTATCCAAATTTACAGCTTCAAAATTTGTAATAACGAAAATGAAATTTGGACGAGATAAAAAAAGAAGTCAAATAAGTGTGAATAAATAACAGAAAAGTTGTAGAAAAAAAATTAGAAATGGTGTGTCACGCCGATGGAAGTGGCATGACATCACAAAAAAACTAGGTCGGATTGATATATTTTTTTGTTTGAGGGGCACAAAACACAAAAGAATTTACTCTCGTGTTAAGTTTATTAGAAGATGAACGAATGAGGTTGCTCACGTGTTAGCAATAACAGTCACATCTTTATCTAGCTATCATATCTTTTATGATGCATCAACATATATTATCAAATTGATTGCTAATGAAATGTTATAAGCATTATGGATAAAAAAAAAAAAATTGTGTGACATGATAGGATAAGATTTTTCCACGAAAAAAAGTTGTGTTAGGGAACTATTCATTGAAATTTGATTTTTGTTTTTTGGTCAAGAATGTTATCAAATAATAGTACAATTTTTTGCGTTAGTGGTAAAAAAAATTGATTAGATAGCATTGAATTTGTACATCCAATTTTAAATAAAATATGTAACCAAAATTTTTTTATAAATAAAATATGATTGTCTAATGAAATGCTACAAAATTTATTTAGATTTCATAAAAAAATTATGATTGAGTAACACAATTTTCTGGCAGTTCCCTTTCCTAAAAAAACAAAATTATGACTTCTTTTCTT
>Ga0228711_1000905_pt1 | contig 40742 bp, 35 predicted proteins | sample MedpolnodulmetaG_2_FD_177996 | JGI IMG/M metagenome (GOLD analysis project Ga0228711, IMG submission 177996) | Root nodule microbial communities from Medicago polymorpha collected in Santa Monica, California, United States - brown nodules | ecosystem: Host-associated > Plants > Roots > Nodule...
GCACAACTGCAAGAGATTTCCTATGCTCAAGAACACAATCAAGAGACTTCCTATGCTCAAGCACAACTGCAAGAGACTTCTATTCAAACAGAATTACAAGGGAATTTGTTTGAGATTGAATACTAGATATACAATCAGTGGTGTTCACAATACAAATCAGATACAGACTGTTAAGACTCTAGAATTTCTAAGATATGAACTTTGATACGAAATTCTAAGTGAACTTTGATATGAAACAATTTCAGCAGAGTTTTGACACTTGTAAAATTGTTGTATGAGTCTTGTATATCAAACTGCAGGTCTTCACTCCTTTATATAGAGGTGTAAAAGATACGTTGAAAATCGCCAGCACATCAAATAAAGTCGTTTGAAGCTTGTTCAAATCACCAATGATTTGTTGCCTGATTTGGTCATTGTCCTATGAAGGATCAATTTCAAATCCATTCCAAGTCTGGAGGAACACCGTTGCAGGCACAAATGTTGTTCTTCTACTAGCAGACACAAAAACAGAGTAGTGGAGATAGTGGTTGTACACTTCGTACAAATGTCCTTTTTCAACGCTCTCAACTGAATAAGCAACCAATGCCTTCAAATCCATTTGAAATAGCCGTTGTTTTATTCTCCCAATCTTCTGCAATGATAGGTGTGATTCAATCATCATTTGAACGACATTTGAAGTTCTTCAGTCTTCCAGCTTCTGATGATCTTCAGAACCTCTGATGACGTTAGCTTCTGGTGAACTGCTTCTGAAGAGGTGTTTTTGATGACGTCAGCTTCTTCAGAACCGCTTGTCTTCAGAACCTCTTTCTTCAAATGCTTCAAGCTTCCTTTTTGTTGATTCCATTGCTCTCATTTGTTCTATCAGAACCTATGCTTCAAAGAGACACTAAATTTTTGTCTATGGTCCTGCATAATTGAACAAATATTAGCATATCCAATTGATACTTTTAATACCTTGTTATCATCAAAACTCAAAAGGTAATGTTAAACACATTTTGTTCCAACACACACCCAAACAACTCAAACATGGCAGCAACTGATTAAAAGGAAATGGAAGATCATTTTTGAAGAAACTATTTGGAAGTTGACCTACAAAGACCAATATGATGACCTTTGGTGAAGGAAGTGGCAATAAACCCGTGGAGACTCCTTCACTACCGTTGATGACTATAAAAAAGAGATCGATGACTCTAGACATTCCAAAGCCTACCAGAACTCCTTCATCTTATTTGCCAAAGAAGTTTTCATCACAAACTTTGTTTAGATGCACTGCTGACATGTTTCTTGAACCAATGGAGATACAAGTGTGTTCATATTTATTCTACAAGTTTGGTAGAAAGGATTAAGTTTTCGTATTCAACGAGTTTCTTAATATTATTTAAAAACCGTGTGAGTTTTGCATGTTTTGTACCTGGGAAATTTGTTACACCTCAGGTAAAAAAAAAAAATCTGACCTTTATAACAAAAAAATTTAAATACTATGAAGATTATCAAACTTGTATGTGAAAAATTGCGTTGGAAGCATGCAAATACTACATTGAAAGATGTTTGGTGTATTCCACCTTCATTTGCGGTAATCTACGAACACTTAAATTCATTTAAGGTTATAACAATTGTACTCTGGTTATAATATGTTAACTTATCGAGGAATGTTAGGTTGATGTGTTCAAAGGTGAAACATGTCATGACTTGCTACTTAAATACAGAAAGGAATAGATGGAACCATTCAAAAAACTTAAATATGTAAGATAATAGACCAATAATATTAATGTAGATTAAGATCAACCAAATAAATTACCATTAATATATTTATTATTTTTTCCATCTTAGGTGTGTGTTCCTATTCAAACAATGTATGATAGTGTCTATCCACATTGGTTCTTGATGGTCATTTCCATAGATGAGAAAAGGCTTATCACCTAGATTCATATTTGTGTGCAAGCAACATCATGGATAGGCGTAGAATGATTGAAGTCGTGGTAAATTAAGTTTTTTTATATTCATGTTCATTTTAGTCACCTTTTATTTTTAAATTTCATTCAAATCATGGTTTATGTTTGCAAGGCTACCACTTGGTCAAACATTATCTATTCCCCCCAATATGGACCAAAGTTTGTTGGTCGTGATTACAGTTTCAATGCTTGGAAAGTTGAGGAAGTGAGAGGTATTCCTAATTGTGGGTCAAGTGAGAATTCTGCTTTGTGGATTTTGGATTGGCTAGAGCGTGACAATTATTTCACAAATGAAGTTGTTGGGAAGGTATAATCAAAACACAAATGCATGTTGTTATCAATTCGAAAATTAGTTATTTCATTTATGTGTCAAAACTAATATGAATATTCATTTTACGTGTACATTGAAGAGAATGGTATCCGTATGTGAATAGCTGCGACTTTGATACTTGGACTCCATAACAAGTTGAAAGAGGATGTTGAAGTGAGGATTGTTGGCTTTTTGTAATTCTATGCTCTTTAGTTCGAATTTCATATCTTTTATTTTTTTTATTTTTTTTAACTTTGGGTTTATGAACCCATTTTTTGTGTAATTTTGGTTATGACTGGGCTGGAGCCTAGTTAAATCTTATGATTCAGCCCAAACAATTTAAAATTGTTATGTACTAATATGTAATCTTATATTCTAACTATTTTTCTTGCATCATCGGTTAAGTCAAGGTGATGAAGGAAAAAAAGCTCAACATATTTTATCCTATCAAATGACTATGTGCTTATTTTCCCAATATTATGTTTCCATTCATTATAATGTTAATTCTATAGCTGATAATGCATTCACACAACCTGGAAAATAATTGTTACACTAAATTTTTGCACAGTTCACATACTACAACCTTTGAATGAACTTATACTTTGCACAACCTAGAAAAAAAGTATTACACTAATTGCTTGCACAGTTCATATAATACAAACTTTGAATAAACATGGACTTTGGACAACCTGTAAAGTGATACCCTTATTGCTTACACAGTTCACATACTATTGTGAGCATGGACTGTAAACAACCTGAAAAAAATGTGCTACACATATTGCTTGCAAAGTTCACATACTTCTACCATCCATCAACCTTCCACACATTTTATACATTCACACAGACACATAGTCTCTAAAATCAACACTCATGCCGAACAAACATCTTACAAATTCACACAAACTAAATTCTACCAAACTTATATATATCTTTAAAACAACAATTAGAACATATATGTCTTACACATCACATAAGTCTGAAATAAAATACATCACTACTATACTATACTACCATGTTTAAAATCAGAACAACACACATAACATGTCTTCATAGATATTTTCTTCAAGTACTTTACTTGAACTTGGAATGTGACATGACTTCCTATTGGGCCTATTTCTCCCACATGCCCCACAAGTATGCACTCCACTTGGTGTTTTGAATTTGGTTTGGGAAGAAGATGGATGAGAAACATTTTTTATTGATATAACCCCGGTTTTGTTTATTCTATGATTGATTTTAAAGGACACTTAATGATATAATCTAGCTCTCCATCTTTTTTCTACCAGGAAGAATGACCTCCCTTTTGAAACATAGTTATTTCTTTGTTGTGTGTGTTGAGTTTCTTATTATTAATAATCTTGAAATATAGAGAAAGTACCAGACATTTACTAAATAATATTGTTTTATTTAAACCAATGGATTTTTAACACTTACTACCAATATTTTTTTGTCTTTTCTTTCAAAACTATGTTGACCGATTATAAACACATATTTAGTAAAAATGTATTAAATTATATGAATAATTAAAATTGTAATATATATTTTCAAATTATTAATTATATATATATATATATATCAACATTATATTGGTCATATTAAACCATTAATAAAACATTAAATTTGGTTAAAAGTAATATATAATCAAATGTGAATTACTTTTAACCAAATTTAATGTTTTATTAATGGTTTAATTTGACCAATATAATGTTGGTATATATATAATTAATTACTTTGAAAATAAATATTACTATATTAATTATTCATATAATTTAACACATTTTTACTATATATATATATATATCATTATGTGTCTTTTAAAATCAATCATATGCTAAACAAAATCGGGGATATATCAGTAGAAAATGTTTCTCATCCTTCTTGCTCTAAGTGGATTCTTCAGTGCACCCTCCATATAAGGATTTTTGCATGTCAACTATGTTTCACTCGCATTACATATCGACTCCAATGATGTAGTGTGTCTTGCAACCATGTCAAGAGTTGTCCTTACATGTTCTTTTTTTCCACATCGAACTGTACATTAGCTATCCTCTTACATGACTCAACAATCCACAAGAAAGCACTAACCGAAGCAGGATCACTACCAAAATTATTATTTCCTTCAAAAGCAGGTATAAGATCCTTTGCGGATTTCGTCCATCTAGGCATGATGACACACTCTAGCAAGTTAACAATTTCAAACGACACAGACACAGAAATCATATGTTCATAAGGAATACCATACAATTCCATTCTTTGACATGAACACTTAAACTCAAGCTTTTCTTGACAAAATGTAACAATCCATTCAACACCTTTCCTATCATACCTAGAAACACAATAATTAAACAACGAACCACTTTGTTTTATGCCTATCACCGTACATGTACACGACCTATTAAATATTGGGACAAGCAGAATTAATATCTCACGCGTGTATACTTTTGCCGCAGACTCTTCCAACTTAACCAATTGTGATTGCAACTCATGATCCCCTAATGATGATGTAAAATCAGCCTCAAATTCTCTAAACCGCGTATAATTTATCCAATATATAAATTGATGAATAAAATCTAACAAATTATCCTTTAAATTTACCTAATGTAACAATTTCTCGAGACGTTGTCCTAAACCCATCAAAGAAAATACCCCTAATGTGGGTTGTTGCCCACATTTCACGCTTCGAATACAATTCAGAAACCCAATTATAATTTTCAAGTCCAAACTCGGCAACCATCTTATCCATCTGCGCTTAAACTCACTGACATCAAAGTTTCCTAGCATGCATTGCTTAAACTTTGTAACAAATTGCAGGTTTTTTGCATTAGTGGTAGCATTGCGTATCAAATGTCAAGCACAAAGACGATGACAAGCTTTTGGAAATACTCTTTTTATAGCATTGCGCATGGTAATATCACCATCTGAAATCACCGAAATTGGACTCTTGCCACCCATTGCCTCGAGAAAGCGTTCTAGCAACCATACATATGTTTCGTAAGTCTCATTTCCAACAATAGCCGCAGAAAACACAATGCTCTGATTATGGTGGTTAACCCTAGAGAAAACCACAACTAGACACAAATATTTTTTTTTATTAGTAGCATCAAAAGACAACACATCCCCAAAAACAGACCAATCATTCCGAGCAGTACCATCACACAAGAACAAGTGCTCTAGACCACCATCTTTGTCTACATTGTGCCTCCAATAAAAACTATCATCTTTCAATGAACACTTTTTTAGAAAATCCAGTGTCTTTTTTGTATCACATAAATTGCTCTCTCTCTTTTTTTTGCTTCTCATTATACATGTCCCGTCTATGATACCCTACTTTGTCGTAACCTCCTGCTTGATGAGCAAACAAACCAAATATATGTCCTGTCTTCACCCCCACATTACTCATAATGCTCATTTGATACTTGTCATAATCACTCATTTTCCTATGTGCTGGAAGCATACCACTAAAAACTTTGTCTACAAATGAATGGTTATGCACATCACAGATAAACTTAATGCACCACCTTTCACAATTTGAGTCCACATGAACCTGACATCTTACATCACCACCACACCTAGATTTAGGCTTTGCTTTTCTTTTACGAATATAATTTTTATAATTTTCATTATGTAACCTCTTCTATGGCATACAAAAGTCTGTTGTTTAATTTCTCCCCTACAATTTTTAACTACCTTATCCTTCCTACAAGAAAAACCTTTAGTTCTAACATACCAGTTATAAAACATGAAAGCCATAGACACATCCGGAAAGTGGAACAACATTAAATCTTAAAGACTTACTTGGGTAAAATTAACTTTCGCAATATCTTCTGGACCATCCACTGTTGTTTCTTCGCCAAATGTGCAGCCACCACCAACGCAACCGTTTTCAAACTCTACATGTTCATCTACATCACTATCAGAGTATCCATTATTGCAACTGTCTTCAACCTTGGCCCCAGAATCAAAATCAACATCATTACCCTGCACAATTCAAAACCAATTTAATTAATTAATTAATTCACCTATAATTAAACGAACTTAATTACGATCTTTGCAATAAAAAAGGTTTTTTTTTACAGACCAATTAAAAAACGAACTATACTTGATCATTTACCAAATTTTCAGAACGCCTTTTATTTTTGTAAATGGGGAAAAGGGATCACAATTAGAACAAGGCTTTGAGGTGAGATCTATGATGGACGCAGATGACGAAAGGTTTGAGGTTAGCTATCAGAGAACTTATATTACAAAGAAAAACAAGAATCAGAGTGGTGTATGATGAACTTGGTAAATCTTTGGATCTGAAACAAGATGTTATCTCACCACATACTCTACAGATCCAAATTAATTTGTAATATATTTTATGTCATTTATTATGTCTTACTTTATAATAAACACCAATACAACACATTAATTATGTTTGGGGTCAATTGTGTAATAATGAAAAATATTGTGTTGTGTCTATAATAACATTAAACACAACATTAGGGTTCAATGTCAAAAACACAATAAAACCAAGAAACTGGTTATTATATGTATTTTCATTTTTGTGCACCATACCATAGAAAATGCACTTTGGCATGCTAGACGTAACCGTATTAGATGTGTTTAAATTAATGTTTTAAAAACTGATTGGAAATCAAATTAAAGAGAACCTTGTTTATAAGCTCAAATGGTTTAAATATCCTGAATAGGGATGAAATTACGATCGAGCTTTCAAACATAAATAAAGTAAAGGAGAGTTCAAAGTTCAATCGATTGAAGAATTTGATTTGGTTTTCAAAATTTAATTTAATTTTAGAGTAAATGCAAGTTTAAAGTTTAATTGGTTTAAACTAAGTTGGGATTACTAAGTTTCACCTTGATGTTTAACCAAAGTTATAGTTGATCAAAAAACAAGTTTAATCGATTGAACAATATGATATGGTTTTCGAAACAACAGTTTTGAATGTTTTTATTAGTTTTTTTTTTCTGTGATCAATGTTTTGATTTTATTTAGGCTGCCTTCGAAGAATGATAGATAATTTATCCAAAAACTAATGAAAATTAGTCATATAAGTAAATTTGCAAGTTATTCATTCGCAAGTGTTTGCTTGCAAATTTACTCTTAATTGAAATTTTAGAATCGTAGAGGACAAATGTCGTATACAATGTCAGGACATCATAAATGACGAACTGCAATGTCAAGACATCGTAACAACACATATAACAATAATAAATAACTTAATGTAAAGTGCAAGAAGGAAAAAACACAGTATTTGTTGACCCAATTCGATGCAATGGTCGTCCTTAAAGTAACATAAATGGAGACACTCTCCTAGAAAATGAATAAACTCTTGCTTACAAGCTTTAAGTGATTCAGAGTTTACTACTCAATTACAGTCCAACTCTATGCATCAACGTGATACAATAGTGGCTCACATCAAGGACTCGAAAACCCTAATAATATTCTTTTGTAAAGTGATGGTTTTGATCCCCCAACACTTATTTTTTCGGTGGTTGGATAAATTACCACAATTTTTAAAAGAAAATCTAGGTCTCATATTTGACTTTTGACTTTCTCAAATGGGGGTCAATACTTTTCAAATTAGAACTAGATAAATACCTTTGCGATAAATTACCTTTATTTTTGACAAAAAACAACATTCATTCATTCAAATTGTTAGAGTATATCGATACAATATAAATCCAAAGTCAGTATAAACAAAAAAGATGAATCTGTGAACAAATACACAACATCCATGTTAATGGCATAAAACGACAATGTACATATGTCTAAAAGTATGACTATATTCAAGTCTCTGAAATATCATGTGATGAGATCAAGTGTTCACTAAGCATGTGGAAGGAAACATATAAAAAAATGCACATTTTATCCATTTGTTTTAGCACGTAGTTATTAATTCAATCCTATTTGTTGAAGTCTGTGTGCCTGATTAGCTTTAGAAATCTGCTCTTTATCCAACACATTTTGCTTGCTCCCAACTGAAAATACCAAAATGCCCCTGCGTGAGTTAACTCACGCTGCGTGCTGTTTTAAAGGCAGACAGAACCTCATTCCTCATTTCCCATCTAAAATCTCAAAAATCTCTCTCAAATCACCCAAACCCAAAATTCCTTCAACTTCAAATCAAACAACACTCCAATAACAAGTAAGTTTTCATAATCAAACACCGTTAACCTTTTTATGTTGATATGTTAGATTTTTTTCTCTTAAATTAGATTTTTTTTAGTTTTAGGGTTTTGTTTAAATTTTGATTTTTTTTGCAAGAAATGATACAATGTTACATGTAAATGACTTATATTGCTTAATTGTTTAGATGTTTGCATGTTTATGTTAGATTTTTTCTCTTAAATTAGATTTTTTTAGTGTTAGGATTTTGTTTAAATTTTGATTTTTTTTTGCAAGAAATGATACAATGTTACATGTAAATGACTTATATTGCTAAATTGTTTAGATGTTTGCATGTTTATGTTGTAGTAATGAGTTTTAGGGTTTATGTAAAATTTGCACTCCAAGTGTTTGATGAAATGTTTGAAAGAGTTTTTCATTGATTGTTTAATTTTTTATGGTGTAGGTAGGTTTGAAACAATGACCGATTTGTTCAGTGTTTCCATACGCTTCAACGGTGGAAATCCTCAGATGTTCAAGGTTCGGTACATTAATGTCACGTAAAAAGGTCTCAAGGATCAACTAGATGAAATCAACTAAGGACTCAACCTCGGAGACACGAGGAGAGTGGAATACATTTGGTATGAACGTCCAACGTTGGACGACGGGAGAATAACGTTCAGTCAGCTAGAATTAAAGAACGACGACATGGGGAGCATGTTCTCGATTTTTTGGCAGCACTTCATGTTCCTGTGGATCGATATCTTTGTCACGTTGCTGAAATTGCCTAAAGATATTCTCAACAATTTGATTCCGCCAGAACACCGTGATTAGGTGGGGAATGCACCTTCCAACTACAAAAATTGTCTTAACTCTGAAATTGGATAAGGTCAAACCTGTTAAACAACAACTGTTAAGCATTCACCTGGAAGTTCTATTGTTCCTTTCAAAAATTAGGTAGTGTCTTTATTTTGTTGGAATTTAAATTAAATTCTTGTTAGTTTGTTGAAGATGTTGGTATTGAAGTGTCTTATACTTAGGGTAATGGTTTGCAAGTCTGTTTGAAAACTCAAAAGAATGAAGAGAACACAACAAGTATTCTGCAAAATCAGCTATATAAGTTTTCACATCGAATTCCCTTGTATAAGATGAGTGGGGCGTAAGGGAATGCACCTCATTCCTTTACTTTCCTATTCATCTTATGAGAGAATTCAATGTGAAAACCTATATAGTTGATTTTGTAGAATACATGTGTTGTTCTCTTCATTCTTTTGAGTTTTCAAACAGACTTGCAAATTTTTACACTAAGTATACGACACTTCAATTTTCAGCAAACATTCAAGAATTAAATTTAAATCCAACATCATGATGATACCACATATATTTAGGGAGAATGCAATGTAATGTAGATGGAATTAAAACTAAATAAAATTGTGTATTTTTTTAATTGATTTTGTGTAATTATGTCACTATATCTGAGTTTATTTAGTCTTTATTCGAATTTATTTATTCAATATGCAATTTTTATTCGAATTCACGTTGAGTTTATTTAGTCTTTATTCAAATTTATTTATTCAATACACAATTTTTATTTGAATTTACGCTAGGTTTAATTGGCCTTTATTCGAATTTATTTATCTAATACACAACTTTTATTTGAATTCACTTTATTCAAATTTATTTATTCAATACGCAATCGTAAAATAAATGCAAATATAAACAAAAATAAAGGAACAAAAATAATAGACATAAAATCTCATTTTATTAATATAATGGATACATTTACAATGGGGTAAAACTAAATCTGGGATAAAAAAAAATCCACCAGAAAACCAACCTTCCTGGGGTAAAACTAAATCTGCAAATTTAGTTTTACCACAGGAAGGTTGTCCAACCTTCTTAGGGTAAAACTACATCTACTTCATTTTACCCCAAGAAGACTGGTCACCAATCATCTCCAATTCAAAGCAACCTCTCGATAGTTAACTGCCAATGTATTTTAACCGGCGGCAGTTAACTGCCGATGGAACTCAGGGGTTAGTTTGTCATTTTCTAATGTTTCTTAGCATTGTTTGGAGTGTAGACAACAATTGTCCAACTGGAAGACATATGGTGAAGCCCAAATTCACATGACAAGAAGTTTTAGTGGGCTGATTAGTGTTAAATAAAACAGCTATTAGAAGTCCAATTTTCTTCATTTTAATATGCAATTTTTGGGTTGATTTTTAGATGATCTTTTTTATTCTTCTAGCCTCTCTAAATGCTTAATAGTAGTGCTCTATGTCATTATAGTGGCTAGCGGGAATTTTAATCATGTTAGTGCCTACTTTCTAGATAACAAACATGCACTTATCAATGTATTTGGTAAATGCATGGTATTGCGAATTTATTATTTCTAGTATTTCAAGCTTAGACTATAAATAAGAACAATGAACGAAACAAGGGTTTCGAGATGAAAATATAACAAGGAACTGGAACAATAATAACAAAAGAAGGGATTTATAAATCACCAAGGAAAACTAGGTCAATATCATACACCGTTTCCTTTTATTTATTTCTAGGATTAGTCCTCTCGAAATCCTTGTTTCGTTCATTGTTCTAATTCCTTGATATTTCTTGTTATATTATTGTTCCAGTTCCTTGTTATATTTTCATCTGTTCCTTTTTGTTAAATTTCTAGGTCCTATATTCCACTTTCTTGAATTTCTTATTTTCTTACCTTTTATTCACGACTATTCCTTGATAAGATTTTGGCAAGTGTACCAAAAATTATCGAAGTAATAATAGATATCGTATTAACGAGGACCGTTGTTAACTTCTACTCGACAATGCCATTAACATAAATGATATATTAAATTCAGGGTTGCCCTGGGAAGTTTGGTTGGTTTTAGTAACACAAAAGGTTGAAAAGACGATTAAATTTGGTTTTAGAAATTTATGAGACTAATGGTTAAGACATTCGAATCCTCTGATGTTTGTATATGATAGTTTGCATCCCTTTCCAATCAATGTCTACCTAGTTTAACGATAGATTAAAAAAATGGTTATACTCAATCTTTTGACCTAGAATCCTCTCCTAAAGTATTAACCCCTTAATCTCTTAAGTGAATTAGAACCGTTGGAGGTTATAATAGTTCGTTAATCTATAGATCATAACCTAATAATTCTTCATCTCTAGCTTAATTACTTTGGTTAACCATATTTCCTAGATCAGATTCAGAAGCCATGACTAGTGGTCACTCAAGTTATAAGATCAATCCATACATTCAAGATGCTAGTGCTAGTAGTCAATCATAAACATACAAACATCATTAAACATAAGTAAACATAAATAAAACTAGATTTTCATTGATATTCCAGGGAGTTCATACAAATTAAGAAGCCATACAATTACATCAGATTCATCTAAATCTCAACCATAATGAAATTAGTTACTCATAGCTAAAGTACAAACAACTAATTCAAAATAAAGATTCATTACATGTATTGAAGGATTGACTATGATTTTTTATGGTCTCCCATCGGATCTCCAGTTGCTCAACTCCAAAATATGTCTTTTCTCTCTAAAATTTTGAACCCTTCTTCAGAAAATGTGTTTTCCTTATATAGACACAGTAAAACTCGGCCCCGATCTGCTAAAATCGTGGTCCGAAATCATCACTAACTCAAAAATCAATTGCCCGCTCCTGTGAAATCGACGCCCCATTTGTCCAAATCGGCGCCCGAAAAATGTCAAAAGGAATTGGTATTTTAAGGCCTGAAATCGGTGCCCGATTGCATGAAATTGGCACCCGATTGTGATATCTTATGCTTCAATGCTTTTTGTACTTTTTTAGCTTCCAACTCCCATAATTACAATGAATTTAACTAAAAAATGGATAAAAATGACTAATAAAAGAGAGATGACATAGTGTCATCATTCCTTGTTGTTCTTTCTCCAAAGTTATCATACAACCCTTGTTGTATATTGTTTATTCAAAAAAAAAAAAAGAGAAAAAAAGTTTCAATTTTTATTTTCTTAGTGCTATTTCGTGGAAGCCAATCAAAAGAAAAATATTTTCTTTACAAGATGTCTTGTGAATGATAAATTTTGTGGCTTGTACATTTATAGAAAATATTGGATCAACCTAGCAAGTACAACCATGGTGGAGAAGTGGGAACTTCCGATACTTGAGCATCACCATACATACTTTATAGTCTCGAGGATCCGAAGTTCCAAGATATGGCTGATGTTTTGATGACCAAACAAGTGAGAGTGTCATTCACAATTGGAGAATATGAAGATGAGGTGCTATGTGATGTTGTGCCTTATAAAACGAGGGATTTGTTACTTGGGCTTCCATAGCAGCAACAATGTTGCGCAAAGCATGACCAACTGTTAACCTGTAATTTCGACAGGCTCAATTAATGCAGTCAACATTTGTTGATTTTTGACTTTTCAAGAATCAAAGTCTTTATCTTCAACATGGGGATTTCGACAGAGTCTGGACTTGGCGTTTGGAAGAGTTTAAAAATTGCGAGGTTGTACAAGACGCGAGGCAGGATGCAAATTGGATGAAGCCAAGCGGTTACCATCGAAGAGGAAAGAATTTGAATTCAAAAAGTAGTTGTTTCCTTAGTGAAGATGTGGGGGACTAGTGGTTTTCGATGGAAGAAGTGCTGATCGTTGTAGATAGCCTTTTTAAGATATATTACTATGTATAAATAATAGTTTTCCATATGGAAAATAGGTCGCAAATCAATTATAGAAATTCTAAGCACTCGAAGTACTGACGTCTAGAGAAAAGAGTCATACAGAATGTATGTAATCTGATTTGTCGAACCACCTCTACATTAATGCAATGCAATTTCCCTTTTATTTAATTTTATGAGTTTTAAAATTTTAAAGTCTTTTATTTTCATTTATTGCATTTTCTTTTACTTTACCTTTTTTTTTTCTTGTCGAAAGACACCATAAAAATTCGTCTTGTTCATAAAGCAACATATGAATTAGATGAATGTTCACTCACTTTATGGAAAAACTTTTCACAACATGTCCTAGCATTTTTGGTTTGATCCTGCTTGTAATAACCAAAATCAACCCTTCTTGTTTACCAAAAACACCGGTAAACAAATTGGCATGCCCGGTGGGACCCTATTTGTGCAATTTTTGGAAGTAACTTCCATAACATTTCAAATATTTTTCTAATTGTTCTTGTGAAAATTGTTTTATGGAAATCTCTAACTATTTTTAGCAAACTTTTTATGGAAAAACTCTTGTTTGTGCATGCATTTAAGAAGTGGTAAAACTTTGAAAACAATGACTAAACCACCAATAGTGGTGCTTTTGCATCATCACAATAATCATGATCCTCTTCACAAACACAATCTACACAGGCATCTTCCCCTACAGTGGGTGCTAGTGGATCAACGGTCATGGGGCAACCATGGCTATGCCGGTTTCGATGAAAATGGGAGTAACCACTCCTATAACTGCTCTGACGACTGCCGATGGAATGAAAAAACCAGAAATGGGAACCTTTCTGCCTCCATTTACTACTAGTGTACCCGTGTCTACCAGTATTCCTGCCTCTCCAAACCCTCAAGTTAGAGCTAGATTTGATGATGGGTTCATAACCATGTAGAACCTCTATAAATTTCTTTTACGACTACCTATTAATGCTACCAATTATTATGACTTAATGTTATTATTATGATATGGTTATCTAACCCTAATGCACAATAAAATGACTCCTAAAATAAATGACAATAAAAGAAAAGAAAATGGTTAGTGCTAAATGGAAAATAAACTAGATGCAAACAGAAAAATAAACTATGTTAGTATGACTAAAATAAATTATATGATAAACTACACTCTAATAAAATGATTGAACTCGAACTAAATATTTTTGAAATTTTTGATTTTTTTTTGTATTTTTGATGTTTATTGAAAACAGAAAAATAAAATGCACAAAAATAAATGACAAAAAAACAAAGATAGAAAATAAGTAATTTGAATTATTTAGTCGAAAATATCAACAATCCTCGGCAATGGCGCCAAAAACTTGATGTGCGGATTAGGCAAGTGCACCAAATTGTTTACCAAGTAATAAAGTGATAAGTAGAGTATCGTATCCACATGGATTGTCGTTTTGTCCAAACAATTCACATTGCTTATTTTTAGTTTGACGATAAAATAAAATAATTAAGGGTTAGAGATTTGCAATAGATCAATGTACCTATTTTAGTTGCAGAAAAGTAAGCAGCGGTTAGGATTCTTTGAATCCCCCTATTTATATTGTTGGATATTAAATAACAGTAATGTCGCATTTATTTATCTTAGGTAGATTATACAAGTGATAAGGCCGTTGGGACTTTACTAGCCTAATCGGTCGTCAAGCTGCACCTGGCCAGTGTTCATGTAGAACAATCCATCTATGAATCTTAGGACACTCATATCACACTCCCTCTCGCTCTTAGTAGTTCTACAAACGGGCAGCCCTATCAGCAGCTACCTTACTAACGGTTTAAGAGAATGGTTCTATTAGGTTACAATTTATTTCCTTCAAGAAGACACTTGTTTCCTTAATTATTAACTAGTTACCACATAGGTTTAGCAGGTTTTACTCGAAATTAGTAATATCACCTCCTAAGTACTTACTACTAGGGTCAACTCGATTTCGGTATCTTTCTCTAGCTATAACTAATTACTTCCTAGACATATATATATTAATAGCAAGATATAAATATCAAAATATAAGCATCAAGATAGTAATATCAATATTAGGCTCTGTCACAACCTAAGTATCTAATCTAGGGTTGCGCTACTACAGAAATAAACTAGATTCCTAACAAAATTTAATAGGAACATAAAATAAAGAAAATATAAACGACATTAAATTAAATAAATATCCAACAAAAATAAATAGAGGTTCATCTTATAACTCTAACCTAAAAAGAATTAGTTACACATGGTAACTAAAAACAAATTACTAAAGATACAAACATACCCTAGAAAATAAAGGAGAAGATAGAAACTCCTCCAAAGCTCTAGAATTGCCTTCCTCTTGAACTGACACTATTCTGAACGAGAAATTCTGAATGAGGAAGACTGGTATTTATAGTGAGAGTTTCTAACTGGGTTTGGGCTAAAACCACGGGCTTTACCCACACAAAAACATGAAAAGACGCTTGCGCCCCACACATTTTGGATGCTCGGGGGGCATGCACAATGCTCTAGGTGCATGTGAGTGCAGCCAGAACCATGTTTTAGGCGCATGGCTTGCAGAAACCATGCCCTAGGCGCATTGTGTATGCTCTAGGCGCATGGTGATGCTTCACAGGCCCAGTTTCTCTGATTTCCCGTCGTTTTAGGTGTTCGTCTTCAAATAACTTGCCTCGGAACTTGGGAGCATAATTCCTCCCACAATAAAGTCTCCTGAGGCCTTTTGAATCTTCATTCTTGGTCTTGCCAAAGTCTTCACAAATCTTCGGATGTTCTTGACTTGCCGATTTGCATGATTTATTCGTGAATTACTTCAGAAACCCCCTAAAGTTGCTATGTTTCGGAAAAACTAGAATTGCATACTCAAATATAGAAAACAGTACAAAAGTCCTGAAATCATAGACAATCGTTCTAATACTCCTCATTTTTGCTACTAAAACCTACTGAAAATGACTGAAAAACATGCTAATAATAACCTAAGATGACATGTTATTACACGACATCACATTGAGTTTGGCCAGGGGGTGCACATGCATTTCTCCATGTCGTTGACACTTGTCGCATGTCTTTACGTATTCCTTAGAGTTTGTGCCCATCATGGGCTATTATTACCTGACCCATAAAGCCTCTCTTGTTAACAATTGTGCCACCAAGTGATGCCTGACTATCCCTCTGTGTATATCTTTAAGGACATTGCTTCCTTCTTCCATTGTCATGCATTTTAAGGACAATGGTTCAGAGTACTCTCTTCGATATAGTCGTCATTCGATTAAAGGACAATGGAAGATTACTACTTATGAGCCGGATCTGAGCAATATTTCTTAAGCTCCCATTTTTGCTACGAGTCAGAATCCAACTAGACATGCTTTGTATTCATACCAATTATTGGTGGATTTTTAATAATATTTATTAACTTCATAAATCATGATACATTTTTTTTTTTTTATAAAAAGAGATATTACTAAGACTGTGATTTTTACACAATACATTACTCAGAGTAGATAAGTACAAACTCTTCCCTAAAAAAAGTACAAACTTCCAAACTAATTATTTTTATTTTTTTAATTTTTCAAAAAACCAAAAAAAAGCCGCTTATCTATATCGCGACACTCACTAATTCGATTTTTTTTTCTTCTTTTCTATAAAATTTTTTTTTTAAAATATGAGGTATTTTGAAATACTTCTCTATAATACTTATTTGGACTTGTGATCAATTAATCACGTTGCGAAATCGTTAAGAGCTTCAATTTTTGAGGAGTGACTCGGTCTTGCCCTCCCACTTGTTTAGCCTCTTATTTGATTCTACAACCTGCAGATACAAAACACTTTCATTAAGAAACAAGCAATGTTTTATAATCGAATCAGATATCAAACTGATGAGACTATTAAGTAAACTTCATGAGACTTTCATTCAAGTACGGTTAAACACTAAAACGAGATAACAAATAAAAATAAAGAAAATAAAAGATGCATTGACAATGTAAAAGTTTTACAATGACATATAATGACTATATTGTATTTCACCATATCACAAGATATTTTGAACTTAGTATTACTCTCCTAACTTGCCACTATAAGAAGAGTTAGGAGAGTTAATTAATAAGAGAAAAGTGACATAGAAAATCTGCGAGACTTAACCCTAAAATAGTGAGAGTACACACTAGAGGAGGGTGTATAAAGTTTTACCTCATTATTCCAATCCGTTCGAAATGTTACCCACATTAAAATAATTGTTTGCAAAACCGTGCCACCTAACATTCCCAACCATATTCCCTATACACAAAAACAAACTTCAATATTAAGAGCTAAAATCTAACATGGAAAGCATTTTAGATAGAAAAATCATATATACCTTTGCACCAAACTTGAAATAGAAACCAAGAACTGCACCCAACGGTATGCCAAGTCCGTAATAACAACCAACGTTTACATATGCAACAAATGTTTGCCATCCACATCCAACGGCCACCCCTTTCATATAAATAATAAGATTAGAATTTGACTTTATAAACCTAATGGTTTAGCTAACAAGAAATGTTTAAAATGATTGATTCAAAAATATTTACGGTAGTGGGTTTTACAATCTAGGTAAGTGGTTTATGCGGCGTACCAATTCTTAAAAATCATTTGAAACTATCGACGTTTTTTGAAATTTAAAGTTCATGATTTAAATTCTTATTATGATTAAGACGACGATTTGATTGGTGTCAGTTCGACAAAATTTTAGAAGAAATAAGAATATAAATCAAATTTTGAGTATTCATATTTTTCTTTTTGTCGAACCAACATCAATCAAATGAGTGTCTTAATTGTGAAGACGAGGCAGAGATGCACATCAACTTCTACAAGACAAAATTTGTCGTTTTTAAAGTAAGTTTCAAATTATTTTCAAGTATTTATCGGTTGACCACTCATCAAAATAGCCCATGGTGGAATTTTATAATCTCATTTGACTCCTTTTGCATCAATGGTAGTAATCTAAAGCAAAAGAAAATTTTGCAAAAATGAAATATAAGATGAAAGATAATTGTACCTGATAAGACAGGCTGAACGCCATTGAGGACAATGGCAAGAGCAAGGAGTGGACTGAGATCTGAGACAGCAGCAGCAACCTCTTCACCGTCTGTGAAGACATAGCTGATAACATCCCTTAATGCAAGCACCACAAGTGCTATAATAGCACATATTATGAATGAAATCACTGTTACCACCACCACTGAAAATGAAGCTGATTTTGAATTTCCTGCCCCTAATTCATTGCTCACTCTCACACTGCATGCTCATAAGAAACAATAGTTTTTCAATATTAGTTAAATATATAAGAAAAATGACTAATTTGGAAAAATGTAAAAGTAGCTATGGTTTGATGCATATATAAGTTAAATAAATAAATTCAAATATGATTTATTTTTAAAGAATGCTTGCATCTCTACCATAACTATTTAAAATGAATATTGAAATTGATATTTAGATAAAGACAGAAGAGATAGATGTAATAAACAACAAGTGAGTGAAGTAAATTAAAACAAAAATCTAGATGCATTATAACTATGGTACCTTGTTTTTCTTATTTGGAAAACTATAAAGACTCATCTGATAAAACTATCATGTTCTATTTAAATATCTTGTTTTGTGCACCAGCAGAATAAAATAATATTACTTTGTTTCTTACCACATGTACACCAACACATAATAGAATGAAGGTATATATTGTCACTTTATTATCTTATTCTTATCTAACTTATTATCATGTTTTTATCATATCATTTACACCAAACGAATCTACCTTATTGTTGAACTATAAGAACCCAACAACATATAAAAGTACATCGTGTAAAGTTTATCTCTTACAATTTTTATATGGATGACAAACTAATCTCTGGCTCATTATAAAAGAGAGACTAATTTCTCCCCAATATCAAAATATCAGATAATAGTTTGGATATTATTTTTTGTCGAGAACTAAATTGGGTCAAGAGAAAATTGTAAGTGGCAAAATTAGGTCTTCACTCTTATTTATATTTCTTAGAAATTATGGTTGGATCCAAGACAGTCTCTCATCCAACATATACCATCTTAAAAATTATGATTTAACCTAACACATTTGTTTAGATTATCTTTTATCTAATGTAAGACTCTTAACAATATATTTTTATTTCTTAATGACATTCGTATTCATATTTTTAGCGGCAACACTAAAGATTTCTGAAAATCTTCAAATTAATGCCTGGATTCCCGATCTATTGTCGTTGTCATCGTCACGGTTGATGTCGTTCTTCAAGGTCCAATAAGGGTTGGGATGTTGTGTTGCTCCAAATCTTTCTAGACGGTGGTTCTGATTTTGGTATTTTCAATCTTCCTCCTCCACGCCAGAAGTAGGCTACTATTTGGTGCTTAGTTTGGGGCTCAAAAGAGTGTTTAACTTCATGTCGTTGGTTGTAGCGAGAGGATGGTGCATGGATTTGCTTTCGTGTTGACGGTTGTTCCATTCGCTGCAACGAAGACGTCTGATTAAGAGGTTATGATCCACTTGTGTTAATTTTAATTTTCTTATTACTTGTTTAGGTAAACCTACACTTTTTTGTGGATAAATTGGGTTTGGTTTATGTCTCCCAATTTTTAAAGTATTTTTTTCCTTTTTTAATAATATACATGAGCACTTGACAACTTATTAGAGTCTAGTGGGATTACTTTCTATTTTCTTTGAAGTCATTATGCTCTTAATTTAACTAAAAACAATTTGTTGATTAAATATTTTTTTTGTCGTGGTTACAATCAAGTGAGCTACCTATCTCCCTTGAAAATGTTAGTTAAAATCAATTTTAGAGCTTTCTGAAAGTACATACATGCAATTGAAAATCAACTGTACAAAAAGTTAAAGCCATTGAAAGAAAAATTGTATTTCAGAGTTGTATTCTACTGCATAACAAGTAATAACGAACATATGTCAAGAAAAACAAGGAACAACTTGTGGAAGTTCCAACCTCAACCAATGATTAATAGAAATCGATCAATAAATATTAAAGGAGAATCAAACCTTGCAGCTGCTTGAAATCCAACTGAGATCATGAACGTCCATCCAGACACTGTGGTACTGCATATACAAACACATTAATTAATTGTGCATAATGGAAAATAATACTTCTTTAATTTGAGAAATATCAGATGGATAAAAATTTACTATGAACAAGTTATAAGTTGATGTGATCAAAACAGAGAGAATATTATATAGGGTGATAGGTGTTCTGATCAATACAGATGGATAAATTTTGTTAGGTTAAAGTTGTATTTCTTTGGTTGTTTATGTTATCCTCTATTTCCCTACACCATTATACATAAGCTTCAACATGGCTCCACACCATGTGTGTTCTTAGGATATACATCCCATCATTATGGTTACAGGTGCTATGATATACTTCCTCCGTCCCAGTTTAAATGAGTCAATTGTCCAGTTCACACATATTAAGACAATTGTATAAATGAAAGATGGAGAACAATGGTTTTAAGTGTCTTTGTCAAGTATTGATGCATTCTTCTTTATCCTAAATGTAAAGTAGAATATATTGAATTGGCAGCGGAGAAAGTAGTATTAATTAAAGTTATAATTGAAAAAAAGGGAAATTAAATAGACCTCCCCTGAGTTTTGCTTGAATGACAGAAACCTCCCCTCTATTTCCACAAAAAACAAGAACCTCCCCTGCTATTAACTCTGTTTACCTTCCGTTAAAATATAATAAGCATTGCTTGACAAATATTTTACCTCACGTAACAAACAGTGATCTAGGAACGTTTCTTCCCTAATTTTCAAGCCATGTCAATCAGAATCTCACTAGTCAACAAACTCATCGTCACCATACAAACTACAAGATTTAATCAAAATCCAATATGAATAACTCCAAACAACTCATAGCATCATTCAAAGAGATAACCATATACATGTTTCAGAAGTGTAGACAACATTTTCTCTTTCCCTTTGTCTAATATGCTTTTCCTGTTTTCTTTTTGTTCAATGGTGTTGTTTAACGTTCTGGCCAACGGTGTTAGTTGTGGAGGGGGTGTGTGTGTCATTAGTTTAAACAATTAAGGGAGGTGAGTGACTTTTTTTAATCTAGAGGGGGTCTATGTGTCATTTAAAGAAACTTTAGGGGAGGTCAATGTAATTTTCCCTTGAAAAAAGTAATAAATGTTGTATTGAAAAGTGAAATGAGTCAATATTCTGGGGACAATATTTTTTAACAAATGACTCGGTTATTATAGGACGGAGGGAGTATCATCCAATAAAATCATAATTTATCATCATGTAATTTATAATCAAAACCCATTCCGCTTCTTCAAAAGAAAATAAATGTTGACACACTAAAGAAGGCTGAAAACACTAGTAAAAGACTTTAATGCCCCCGCGGCAGTTAACTGCCGAAGGAAAGAACCGGCGGCAGTTAACTACCGGGGAAAACTTCGGAAGCTAACTATCGATGTTTTCATCGGAAGTTAACTGCCGATGCGTCCTTTATACAGAAACAGAAGCACAGTTTCATATTAGTTTCACTCTTCTTCAAAATTGTTCAACTTCTCTCCAATTCTCACCAAATCAATTTTCACGATTTGCAAGCCAATCAACCCCACATTATAACAAGTAAGTTAAATTAATCAATGTAATCATAATGTTAGTTTGTTTAGGTTTATTTTTATAAAAAAATTAGAGTAGTTTGCATGTGGTTAGGGTTGATTTTGAAATTGACAATTTGATGATTGCATGTGTAGTTTATGAATTGATAAATGAATGTAGTTGTTGCCTATGTTGTTTAAATGATGGTTAAGTATAATGTGGTTTTGAATGGTGCCAAATGAACACATTTTGAATATGTTTGATACTTTGCACACAAAGTGTTTGATAAAATGCCCCAATGACAATTATTTTGATTATTTAGTTAGTTTAGGTTATGGAAATGATGGAAATGATGTTAATTGTAGTTTGATAAAGTGTATATTGATTATTAATTATTTAGTTAGTTTAGGTTATGGAAATGATGGAAATCTACACAAAGTGTTTGATAAAGTGTTTGATTATTTAGTTAGTTTAGGTTATGTTTAGGTTGAATGTGGTTTTGATTTTGACCGATGGATGTATGTTGTGAACGATGTTTAGTTTATAGTTTACGTATAAGTTGAATGATGTTAATTTTTTAAATTTTTGTGTAGATATGTCTGATCCGAATCAAGGGCAGCCAATTGATTCAGATAAACTTATTTGTGGTAGACGCGCTATGACACAAAGCGCCAAACAACAAAGGCAAAGAGGGCACATCCCATAAAGGGGAAAAAGAAGAGGTAAAGGGAGGGCAGATGGTGAAGGGAGTTCTCAGGCTACATAGGCTGCAGAGTCACAGGTGGTTGACCCGACGCAGGTGGAGTATATGAATTATCAAGATCAGATACACGATGCCACAGATGGTGGTTATGACCAGCAGCATATTCTGGAGGATGTTGTGCCTATATTAGACCAAGATGACATTGCAGCAGCGACAGCCCCAAAGACGTTACCTGATCAACCTCCCTTTCCTGGAGGACCGGAAGATACATCTTTGTTGGCCTCTTATGCCAACCATGTGCATTGCCGCTCTGGTATAATTCAAATAACGTAAGTGTTATTTTTAATTGTCTAAAATTATCATATGCAACACAATTTAAATGTTTTAATTTTTTTTATATGTGTTTTTGTTTAAATATTAAATCAACTTTTAATTATTTTCTTTAGGTTTTAAATTGGTGCGCGAAATTTAATTTTAAAATGTTGCGCGTAATATAAATTGAAATTACATGTGCGTGCCAATTTAAATGTTTTAATTTTTTTGTGTTTTTTTAAGTTTTAAATGTGTTATGTCTTAAATTAGAAATACGTGCGCCAATTTAAATTCTTGATTTTTATTTTTAAATGTGTTATGTTTTATTTTTTTATTTAAATGTTTACATTGTTTATGTTGTTTAAATTTTTTTTTTTTATTATTTCAGGTTCGTAAGATGCGTTACGTAAAAGCCATTAGTCATGGGGCTAAGATTTTGAATCTCCGACGTCCACCCAATAATCATAATTGGTTTTATGGTCCGCTTAGGGCGAGCGGGCTACATGATTTGGTTTACACGGGCTACACCATTGTGCCTCATGCTTTGCTGATGAATTTATGCGAGAGGTGGCATACCGAGACCATCATTTTTCACATGCCCTTGGGGGAGATGATCTTGTCTTTGGATGATGTCGCATGTCTTTGCATATTCCAATTGATGGGAAAATATTGAGCCATGGAAAAGAAGATGTCTCGGGCTGATGGAGCGGAACCGATGATGAGACACTTAGGTGTGACGCAGGCAGAGGCAGTGAAAAATTGCAATGAAGAGTATGGTGGTTACATTAGTTATAAGGCATTGAGGGAGTATTATGAGGGCTACCTCGATGCTGCTACCATATTGCCGGATCCAGCGGATCCAGGGGATCCACAGGAGCTGGAAAGAGTTAGGACTGCTTGTGTGAAGTGTTACTTGTTGTACTTGGTTAGATGCTTGTTGTTTGGTGATAAAAGCAACAAACGCATCAAGTTGGTCTATCTGACAACCATGCAGGATGGCTACGTGGGGATGCATAATTATTCTTGGGGAGGGATGACATTGGAATACATATACCATTGTCTAGCTGAGGCCTCTTTGCCTGGAGACAAAGCTCTTGGGGGAAGCGTGACACTGCTCACTGTAAGAAATTGTCACATTTGAACCTTAACTTTAATTTTTTGTTTTATTTTTTGTGTGTAACAACTTATAAATGTTATTTGTTTGGTTTGTGCAGGGATGGTTTTTGGCCCATTTTCCTGGGCTTTACAGTGTTGATCCAAATCCCAACTATATGGAAAACTATATGGTTGCGACGAAGTGGGCGTTACATAAGGGTCATGGAGAAGGGGTGATGTATCGCTCATTGCTTGATTGTATTCAGTTTGATGATGTTACCTGGAGCACATACGAAGAACACAGGGAGATCCAGGGTTTTGAGGAGATTTTCTGGTATTAAAGCTAGGTTATGTGCGGTGTTGTTTAGGGTGTACCGTCACTTGCCTGAGAGATTTAGGCGGCATTACGGATACGTCCAAAACAACCCTAGACATCCGACGGATGTTGTTGAACTACGACCGGATCAGATTGTGCATGCATTCCTTAACTTCCGTACTTACACGATTAAGGAGCTCGATTGGGGTGAGCCAGCAGGAGAGGAGGCATGGTGGATGGAGGATGGCTATGTACTATGGTACTATACGGTGTCTCACCCTCTTATTTTGCCACTTCTTCCACGAGATCTTCTGAGGCCAGCTAATGAAGAGCAGATCATTGCACAACAGTGGGAGCAGTACGAGGTGAGAGGCTCGCCTCGCTTGATACCTATGAGATGGTTAGTGGCATTGTTTACTATGTTGATGAGCAGTTGGGTCAGGAGGTGATGAGCCCTGAGAAATGGTATGTGGCCATGCGACATATTAGGGAGCAGATAGCACCAATATTGACCAAGAGGCGAGCCCGGAGGCGGAGGAGGCAGCAACATCAGGAATAGAATTATGATGGATTGATGTTTAGGAGTTGTTTTTAGTTTTCGTGACATTTGTAGGTTTCATGACATTTGTTAGTTTCCCTTTATTTTAATGACATATTATCGTATTTTGAATTTTTATTGATGTTCGTAATATAAATGATGTTTGTTTATTAAATGATGTTGCTCCCTTTGCGATTTGGTATCGAAACAAGTTTATGTTTTGGTTAAAAACACATAACCAATGTGTTGAAAACACATTAGTGGTTTGTATCAGAAACTTCTACCAATGCAAACCTTCAGGAGCGTATCCGCAGTTAGCTGCTGAGGAAAAGGAAATCGGGGGCAGTTAACTGCTGAGGAAATTGAATCTGGCAGCAGTTAACTGTCAATGGGCATTTTGGTCTTTTACTAGTGTGTTTCAGCTTAAACACATGTGTGAACAACAATTTTCTCTTTAAAATACACACTCCACCACATATACTTTTCTAGATAAATGGGTCACCACCTTACATCATTAACCACTTATTAAATGATTTTGATACCCTCACCTCACCATTGGCCACCCATCATGTGCCTACCTAATCGACCTACATCACCCACACAGCCTCCCTCTCCCAATCGGCTTCCCTTTCCACAACCATATCTCTCTCCAAAACCACAAATGGCTACAAATCTCAATCCATATTCTAACCAAACACAACATCTTCCACCCATTTACCACCCTACTTTGAATTCTGACACAAAACTGGTTATAAGATGTCAACATGGCATCTTCAAACCCAACAAAAAATACTACAATCCTCACACACATGATACAAAATCACTGCTTCCCCATAACCGAGTGTCTACACAAAAAAGACTCGAATTGAAAAATGACAATGGATGATGAATTTAATTCTCTCATTAAAAATTAGACGTGGGATTTAGACACAATGAAGAATCTGATGGTTATTTTGAGATGCATAAAACCCAACTTGTAGGTGATGGTGTAGGTCAACAGGTTCACATCGATTGTGGAGATACATTTAACTCAGTTGTTAAATCAATAGCCATTCGAACTGTGATAAGTCGTGCTCTCTCTAAAGCATGGTAGATTCATCAATTAGATGTCAAAAATGCTTTTCTCCATGGAGAACTTAAAGAAACCGTCTACATGTATCAATCATTGAGATTCAAAGATCCAACTCATTGTGGTCACGTTTGCCTCCTGCACAAATCAATTTATGGCCTCAAACAAGCCCCTAGAGCATGGTAAAAATGGTTTGCCGAATATGTTTCATCTATTGGGTTCATCCGAAGCAAGTATGGCAACTCACTCTTCATATACAAGAAATACAATCACATGACTTACCTCTTCTTATATGTAGACGACATCATTCTCACAAACTTTACTTATAATCTTCGCCAATCCATCATCTCACCCCTCAGCTCTAAATTTGCTCTGAAAGAATTGGGGCCACTGAGCTATTTTCAAGGTATCGCACTCACTCGACATGGTGGTACAATTTGTACTTATTAGAAAAAAATATGCAAATGAAGTTCTTGAGCACGTTGGCATGCCTTAATATAAGCAATGTCCTATACCGGTTGATACTAAACCAAAGCTTAGCACCAAAACCAGAAACCTATATGAGGATCCCTCTCTTTATTGCAGTATTGCATGTGCTCATTAATATCTCACATTCACACAGCTGGACATCGCCTATGCGGTACAACATATTTGCTTATTTATGAATAATTTGATGAATGATCAATATGGTCTATGCCCTTATCCATCATCCACTACATCATTGATCACATTCACCGACGCATATTGGGGAGGTTGTCCAGGTACCAGGAGATCTACCTTTGGGTACTATGTATTTCTCAGTGACAATTTATTGTCGTAGTCTTACAAACGTCAATCTACATTATCCTGCTCTAGTGTTGAAGTTGAATACCACGGTGTTGTCAATGTGGTGTCTAAATCTTGTTGGTTACAGAATCTACTCCAAGAATTATATTGTCCAATTCACAAAGCTATCATGGTATGTTGTGATAAACTCATTGATATGTACCTTTTTGGTAATCCAGTTCAACATCAAAGAACCAAACACATAGAGATGGACATTTACTTCGTTCGTGAAAAGGTGGCCCGTGGACAGGTTTGTGCCCTACATATTCCTTCGGATTATCAAATTGCAAATATCTTCGGTAAAATACTTTCATTGGTACTTTTAATTCAAGGACATTCTCAGCGTAGGACATCCTCCAGCTAAGACTTTGGGAGTGTGATATAATATATTTATACTTGAATATAATATCATTATTTACAATTATTAAGTAGATTAGTCAATATTCACACATTAAGAATCATGATTAGGATTAATTTCATGAGTTATCTATTACGTGTATAAGGCAATTCTACCACTCAAGAATAAAATACATGTTTATAATCCTTATATTTTATATATAAACTGTAATTCAGAGGTAATGAGATGATATTTCCTCCGCTCAAAGTAAATATAGCATTTGATTATCTTTTTTAACTTGATATCATTTAGGTGTAACTATATAATAGATTAATCCTTCAAGTTGAATAGGATCTTTATGGATAGCGAAATTCTCATTCAAGATATTTAACACTACTACATTCTCATAATCTTTGCTTAGACCGAAAATTCTCATAACCTTTATTATTTAATCCAAGTTCTTTTGAGTTGCATTTGACTATTTCATATATATTAAAAAATATATAAATAACAGAATGATTATATTTTATAAAGTTTGTTTTGTTGTGATTGTTGTATTCGCCATTTCACTAACCAATGGAATTTGTTCTTTTCAAAACAGTGACAATAACCGCATACTTTTGTTCCTCCCAGAAATAGAAAAGTCAATTGTGGTCATTTTCCAACATGGTTAAGAATATATAAATGTGCTTATCTTAGGAAAAGATTCTTAATTTTTTATTATATATGGTCTGTTTTTTCATGAAGTTTTTCTTTTTATTTTCAAAAAACTTTCAATAAGTTTTGGACTTGTGGCATCCAAGAGTTGTCGTCTGCCTAGTTATGGACTTCAAATTGGATTCCTCCTTAGTGAACTATCTGAAAATTGGTTACAATAATAATATATTCAATTTTCTCTACTAGAGAGTTTGAGTTTGAAATAAATTCTTTCAATTCCATATGATTGATATCATATTAAGGATTATATTAAACAATCACTTTTTAAGGAGCCGTTATCCCCCTTCTATCTTACAAAAATCTTAGCAATGATGTCTCTAAATATACCTTTCTTTTGTTACAATATTTATTTTGGTTACACAATAAATATACCTTAACAAATGAATATAATATAAAATTTTATAAGAATTTATTTTTTGTTACATGAGAAAAGAAAAAAGAAAAATTACGTCCTTTAAAAGGGTCGTCTAATAAAACAGATGATAAACACGACATAAGTTCGTTAAACCTAGTGAGGTGATTCAAATTTGAAATATATTAATTAATCTTTTAAGTTGGGAAAAGCCACAATAAACGACAAATCTCTCTCTTGAATTTTTTAACTTTTAGCATTCTTAGGATTGAATTTAAACTTTAGAAATTTTAGTTAAGTTAAAAGAGACTCAAATCATCTCTGCGTTTTGTTAGATTGAGAATTAATTAAAATCAAGAATGTATAATGAAATAGAACTTACCAAATAGAAAGAGAATCAAGAGCCAATTCAGGATGAGGAAGTAACCCAGCAAGCAAAACCAAGATTTGAAAATACCAAGTCTCTAAGCACAACATCACAGCTGATGCAGCTGACAATTTAAAAAACTCTGGCAACCCTGAAAATGCTTGAAAACTAAACCCTTTCCAAGTATGCTTACACTTTTCACTCTTCACAATATAAACAAATTGTGCAATCACAATTATCCACCAAGAAATACTCAAAACCAATGAAGCACCTAATAAACCAAGCCCAATTTGGTAGATAGCAACATAACTTAATGCAAGGTGAATAACCAATGTTGCTGCTGATATATATGCACTTGGTGCCACTATGCTTTGTGCTTGAAGAAATTTTTGTATTGGAAAGTTTATAGCATAGGCAAATATTTGTGGGATTAGACCAAAGACAAAAAGTGATGCTGCTGATGCTATTTTTGGTGATTCTCCTAGAAATATTAAAATTGGTTCGGAGAATATGTATATTATTGTTAAAATTAAACCGGCTATTGTAAGAAGCACTGTTGATCTTTGCAAATATATGCCTAACATTTCATACTTTTTTGCTCCAAATGCTTGTCCACATAGTGTCTCAACAGCACTCCCCATGCCCAACTGTTCATCATCAACATTACCAATTATTCAAGGAAAAAAAAATATTAATGCAAGGGAATTGGGAAATATACCAATTTTAAATTGATATACTTTGAGGCAAAATATTTGATAGACACTACTAGCCAACTCACAAGATTTGTCTAAGCACTAAAAAAATAGAATTATAATCAAAATTAGGATGAGATAAAATATGTCTATTACTTTCTTGTTACTTAAGTTAACTACATAAATTAGAAACAAAATTCATAATTTCTCTCTCTAAACTTTTGTTGCTAACATAATTTACTTTTCTAAAATAGTTTTGATTATAGTGTTTGTCCCTCTAATTTAAATAATATGCAATTTGGTCCTAAGAAAAATTAGACCTATTTTAGTCCCTTTAAATAAGTCTCTATGGTCAATTTTTTTGTACTAAATCTCATAAAGTATTATTTTTATTAAAATATTTGGGTCCCTACAATAGATTTGAGAGATCACATAATATTAAACTAAAAAAATTTGAGGAACTAAAAGTATTAGAAAAAAAAGTAAAGAAACACTAAAACTATACATAATTTAAATTAAAGGGATAAAAGAAAAATTAAACCTATAATTTTTTAGGCAAATCCATAGAAAAGAGAAGAACATAAGTAGTAGGTCTTGATTCTTGATTTTATTCATTGTTGTGATTAAATATATGGACAAAACCCTCTAAAAGTAATATTACTCCAGTCTCAGATATAAGAAGAACAAAAAATTTGACGTATTTAGTTAATAATTTGAATCAGATACATCTACTTTGTTTGATTTTTATTTTTTGGCTTATACTCGAGACCGGGTGGAGTATATATGAACAAATGGTGCTTACAGATAGAAATAATTGAATTAAGTATTGAAGATTCTAGTACTAAAACAGAGAGAACAAAGTGACTCATACCATGAGGCCATAAGCAAATATTTGGATACCATTATTTCCAAGGGAAGCAGCAGCAAGCTCCAAATTACCAAGATGACCAGAAAATATTTGAGTAGACATTGACATCACATAGTTGATGAGGTACACAATTACAGCAGGGGCAGCTAGGTAAAAAAGTAGCTTAAATTCAACCCATGTAGCAAGTCTAATACGTTTCACAAAAGGAACACTTGTATCCGAGAGTATTCTTTCAAGTTCACCATCTGATTGATGCTTTGAACCAAATGAATGAGTGAATGATGATAATAGTATTGGTGTTGGTTCACTTGGAACTAGCAAAGGTTCATCAATATCTTTGTGAACATGAGTAGAAGTGGCCATGTTGGTGAATGTTTTGAGCTAGCAAATTAAACTATGGTAAGGAATTTGGTTCGTTATTATAAATTTGTAGAATTTATTGGGTCGGAATTTTAACTTTATTATGTGTAAAGTTGTGTTAATAGATAGAGACTCGCGTGTTTTTATGTGATGGATGTTAGGTGTGTTGAAGATTCATTTGCATATAAAGTTGGAAATTATTACCATAAAAAAAATAATTGGGTGATTCTTATTCATATGTCATATTTCCATGTTACGTGATTGAATACTCGATAAGGGAAGATTTTGACCTTGCTATTAATTAGCCATGGTCTACTGCGAGATGATTGGTTGTGAGAAATAAGTGATCAATTAGATCGTAAGAACTAAGAAGAGATAAAGATGTGAGAAAGAAATTTAAAGTATGGTTTGATGCTTCTGTTGGAACTTGTGTTGGGGGTCTACTGCAATACTTGACCAAGAAAATGATGAAGATAAACATGATGAAGTGTGCACGTAAATTTTAAAGGTTGTTGTATATCTTGATTGTTGGGAAGATGCTGCTGCACTTGAAACCTAAAAAGTTTAATGGTTATGCATGTAAAACTCAAAGCGCATGAGGTTGCCACACTAACCTTTAGGTTCGATTCGCCCCGACCAATAACTGTATATTGGATGCAATAAGGAATGACCGGCGAATCCCTTTCAGGATACTATAAGTTCCTTGACGTGTATTGCACAACCACACCAAGCGTATCTCCAAACAGTATTTTACAGATTTATGGTTCCAGCAATTTAGTCATGCATTAGAGAAGTGTGTTGTTAATGCAACAAAATTCTGGTTTCTGTTTTCTGTTTTCTCTGTTGTTGTGTTATTGTTCCAAATTAATGCCCAAATGTCAAACATTTATAGTGCATTATATGACCCTTCACATGAGAGAAAGCACCCCTTTGACATGAATCAATGCCATGGTTCATTAAGCACCCGTTTTCCAAAGGTTATGATCATATACGCTTGAATCAATGCTATGGTTCATTAAGCACCCTTTTGCCAAAGGTTATAACCATATACACTTGAATCAATGTCATGGTTCATTATCTATCAATAAATTAATAATGTTCCAATGTATATGAATGGTTCCCATGAAGAGTTACAACTCTCGGTGAAGACTTACAACTTTTGATTTTAAAGTGATTCCAATATTTTGGAAATCACCAAATGCTTCTTCTGCATGTGAGTTCCTTACTGTTAGTTTTGATTTTTGAAAATAAATTTTAAACATATTTAGAGTAAGAGTATCGTATGTGAATACAATAAGTATTTCATCATTTCAGTAGAAAAATGTATTTGTATAGCTTGATTTATCCTTGTTGTATTTAGGGACAATGAAACCTCAGTAAATAATTTTTTCGGTACACATAACAAAAGGAAACGTCTTAAAATTGTTGAAATTGCAATTGTTTCGTCTTAAAAATGTTTGTTTTTGGATTTCCAAGCTGTTATATTTAGATTTCCAACACTTTTTTGACAAAGAATTTTCATCTACCGAAGTTACTAGGTTGAGTCACGATCAGGTCGCTCTTTTTAAGACGACTCGCGGTACTGCCCAAAATTGTGCAAGACTATCAACTACGCCGTCTCCAGGATAAAACAAACTCATCGAAAACTGTGCGATTAACTACTGCACTGTAACTAATATCGTTCGAGAATTACACCCTCAAATATGGTTTATTAAGTCCAGTACTTAAATTTAAGAATTAAATCACTATAATATGGTACAGAGACCACTCAAAGATGGTGTTTCTACCATTCTAACTTTTAACTTCTCTAACTATGGTACTATAACCACTCAAATATGGTGATACCACCATTATAACCTCTAACTTCTCCAAGTAAAGAAAATATTAAAAGAGAGTACTATACTTTTAAGATCATTCTTAGTTCTGAAGGAACATTATTCCTAAAAAAGGACTATGGTCTTAAGTGTACTCTTTATTCTGAAGGGACACATACAATCGAATGAACATATATTATCGGAGGGACTATGCTCTTAAGATCATTCTTAATTTTGAAGGAACATTATATCATAAAAGAGACTATGATATTAAGAACACCCTTAATTCCGAAGGGACAAAAAAGAAGGGGAGTAGTGACTTTGCATTGAGCAGAAAGAGGGAGAAGAGAGAAAGATTTCTCGACAACTCGAAAGAATTTTTTGGTGTATTTTTTAACTGAGTGGAGTCCTCTATTTATATAGAGACTTTGTAACCTATTTAGTTAAAATTGCGGCATCAGTTATTCTAGTGGATAAGACCAAAAGGCGACTTAACCACTATTCAGTTTAACAACACTAGTGGATAAGATTAAAAAAACAAAAAAAAAAATCAACAAAAGTGGAGGAAACAAACTAATTGAATATGAATGAAGGAAAGATAGGAAACTCAATTTGGTTCTCAATCTTATCACAACCAACATAAGCTAAAATTAAATGATATCGATGAGTAAAAAAAAAATTACTATTATTTTTATCATTATCAAGTATTTAAAATTAAATACTATTAATGTGAGTGTTCTGTTTTATGTGGGACTCCCGTATTCTACTTTTTTAATTCACACCACACTAGTTTAAAGTTTTATTACTTGGTGCTTAATCTTCCAACTTCACACCAATGTTCCAACATTCCCCCACTTTTAAAAAATGGTTTCGAGAATAACGTCAAAACGTTTCTATAAGGTTGCTAATAAAAAAATGAGTCGTCTACAACTTGAACCTCTACATAGCGAGTGAAATTCATGTTAACAAAAGTTGCTCATAGCATTGAACTCTATTTCAGAAATAGAACCCGCACAAAACCTTTTCCTAAGGTGTATTCTAAAAGTCTGTGTGTTTATGGCTCTGCACGTTTATCCCGGATTGACGAACGCTCTATGTATTCTGCCTCAAAATTCCATAGAAATCGGCCTCTATTCCACATTCGTATAGGTGAGTCCATCAAGAGTAATCTAGTATTTATGTACTCCATTTTACATATAGTATAAATTTCATTAAGAGTTTCTATTATCTCATCTTCATGTGATTGCAGGAATCATGCTTCTTTTGTTTTATAATAGCATGTTTTATCACTCCATGACTTGTTATTATTGTTGAAGCAAAAAAAAATTTGATGAATGGTTTAATGATAACAAACCTTGTGGAATACATGATAAGTTTTATGAATGTTGATCTACTGATATTTGCACTTGAGTTTTTGTTAAAAGAACAGGAATCACATAAGTGGATAAGCTAGAAGCCTCCCACATTGATAAGTGCATTATATCTACTCAACAATGAAAAAATGAGTATATCATCAGTTAAAACAACAATATCATATCTCCATGAAGATTCATAGCTCAAGAATCATGATGGAAGAACTTGAATCATGATGGAAGAACTTACATCACAAGCTACACAAGAATGTGCTTGATGTTATGTGACAAAACTCATATTGAGTTTTATGTTATATTATTTGAAGATCCACCATGGGTAAACAAGATAAAAGAAAACATGCATACAAGTTAGGGAGATTCTCAGAACCTCCTCAAAGTATCACACTTCCAACGCTTCTGAAGATAAGAAGTTCAGAGTTCAGAATGTTCATATGAACAGAGTTCAGAATGTTCATATGAATGGAGTTCATAATAATCATGAACTTTAACCCTGAATATATCCACAAATATTAAAGGATTACTTCATGGATAAACAATAATATTTCAAGTCATCGGTTACAAGCAATGATGCAAAGAAATATTCTTTTGGACTTCAAAGAAAAAATCATCTTGTTTGTCAAAACAAATGATCTCTCCTTTAAATTCTTCAAGTAGTTTTTGAAGGGAATAAAGAAACAACTTTCATAAGGGTCAAAGTGTTGAATAACATCAGAATGTTTAGCATAAAGTACAACCGTCAAAAAGGAAGGAGCCCAGAAGAAACATTCTGGAGTTCATATGTATGAACCCATAAGGAGTTCAGAAGGTTGTGTGTTCTTGAGTGATTAACCAAGACACAAACAAATTTAAATCATACCAAGATACAAAAAATCAAAGGACATTTGAATTCATGAACTAACTCTGAGTTCAGAAAGTTAGTTCAGAATGTTGCTTAGAAAGTGGATCAGAATGTTCAAGGCAGTGGTCAGAAGGTTGCTCCTATACAAATCAAGAATCTCAAGAACATTATCAAGGACATGCAAATCATTTGTGACATGAACAAATGTCCAAAAAAGTACGTTTGCATGGACCAATCAAGCAATGAAGGCATTTACAAGGTTAATGTCAAAAAGGATATTCAATGTTCATCTAAGACTACAAACATTGAAGTACTAGGAATATTCCAATGAGAATATCATCCTAGATGTTGCAATCAATGCACTTCATTGTTGTTTCACTACTAGGATTTGATTACATCAAATGGTAGTTTTACAAATCATCCTAAGTGAAACAGAGGAACATTCTGATGATCAAATTGTTCAGCTCAGCACATGCTTTAAACTGTGAACAGTACAGTAGGTAAAAAGCAAAAGCAAAAGCAAAAGCAAAAAGCAAGCTCATGTCAGATTCAATTAGAATTAGACACATAAGGGAGCGGGTATTGCTTAGTATTAGAAAATCTCTTAAAGCATGGGCCTGAAGATTGCATATCCACTTTCCTCTCTCCTACACACAATCCAATGCAGATCTGAAACAACTTTATCCAACAACATTCTGATATATGTGCAAAAGTTACTTCTTATTATTGCCTAGAAAATCATATGAAACACATATGACAAACCCAGATGAAGATCATCAAGAACACAACAATATTCTGGGTTTCTATGAAGAACACAACAACATGCTGAAGTTCATCCTTGATCAGAATGTTTACCCAGAATTTCAAGTAAAAGCTTGTGGGGCCCAAGACACATGGCATAACACCATTGGACACCCTACAATGGCTATATGAGCCCAAAAACTCTATAAATAGAGATCAAAGGCTCAGCATTACTTGCACAATTGCAAAGCATACAAGAAAACATCTTAAATGTGTTTGAAGCTTTAGCATTTCGAATTGATCAGCACTGGACATTTTCATTGTCTCTTGTAATGTAAATCAATTCTTTCTTATCTTGTTAAAGATAAGTTTTCCTCCATTTCGAATTGATCATCACTGGACATTTTCATTGTCTCTTGTAGTGTAAATTAATTTTTTCTATTATCTCTTTAAAGACAACTTTTTCCTCCATTCTCCTTTTGTGTGTTTCTACAAACATTCAAACTTCAAACATCTTGTAAAGTCTCATCTAGCTTTAGGGGTACTATAGTGTTAGTTTGAGCAGAAGGTGTAAAAGCCTAAACGGGTAACTTAACAAGAAGAAATGAAAATCTCATCTAACTTTAGGGGTACTAAAATGTTAGTTTGAGCAGAAGGTGTAAGAGTCTAAGTGGGTAACTTAGTAAGAAGGAGCAAGCCTGCTGAGGCTTAGAGAATACAGGACTTGAGAAGTTATCTCAAGCATCATAATGGAAATTCTCAGAAGATTGTGAGGAATGGACTAGCCCACATTGGGTAAACCACTATAAATCTCTGTGTGGTCTTTTTCTCCTCCCTATATTCCTTATTTACAATATACACATCACACACAAACACATTTATTTATTTATTTAAACTGTTTTTACACTAACACTTCAGAACGTTCTAAAGTCAGTCTCCAAACTTAACCATTCCAAATTCACAACTTGAGAATCAATTTAAAGTTACAGGTTTAATTTTAAAAGGGTCACAATTCAAACCCCCCTGATGAGTAAAACCGCAAGTGCACGGTTCTACTGAAGTAGTAAAAAGAGAGTACCGTTCCAACATGGAGTTGTTCAATTTAATTAGCTTTTATTGATGATTAGAAGAAAGTTCAGTTGTAAAGATTGGACTTTTAACGGTTGAAAAAAGAATAATAAAAAGCGTCTTGGGATTATTGGTTCATCTTAGTGACAAACCCTTCACAAACCAAACCCTAAACCTAAACTTTATATTGGACCTACTTTCTAAAGACAAGTTTCTCTTAAGCCTATCACATCTCCTTTCCGTTTCAGTGAGTGTGTTCCTCTAGCAACCATGCCTATTCTCATGGTTGATTGCTATTAGAATCCTTGAAGAACGAAACTTTATTTGTCTCAAGGTTTGCTAGACTATTCTCATGTTTCGCAATCTTTGTCTAATTTCACTTGTTATAATATCAAAACTTCTTCCTTCGATTATTCGCTTTGATACTTGTCATGATGAATTAACAAATACTAACCCTCCGCTGTCGCTTTATGAGTTTGGTATTTGTTAATTCAATATAAAAAACGGTGAAATTAGATTAGAAAGTAGATTTATATAAAATTAGGGTCCGAGGCTTGGTTTGATTAGGTTTAGGTCATTAGACTCATCCAACAATCCTAAGACAAGAAGAGTCTACTCACTCATGTTCATTGTAGACATAGAAGAGAAGAAGAAGAAGAAGAACATACATAAAAATAACAAGAAAATAAAAGAAGAACTTTTATTAAAGAAAACAATTGTCACTATTGAATTCCAAGAACAAAAGATGGTTTTACAAACTAGATGGCTGCTCTATTTATAGTCTAACATTGACTTGAGCCCCAAGAATTAAATCACCAAAGTGTTGCACAAGAAACCATGGGCTCTAGGTCAGAAATACTAAAATAGGCAGCTTGTCGAAGAAGCAAAAGCAGCAAAAGGGTAATATGGGGCGCGCCTATGCTATATTTTGGTACAAGATCTTCAATTTCTTTACACAAGATATTTTTGTATGAGATCTTCATATTTTTGGCACGAATCAGCTCCAATTCTTCTTTCTTTTGCTCCAAGACTAAATCTTTTGACTATTTGTTCCTGAAATAAAATAACTTGCAATTGAAGTAAAATAGTTCTAGAAAGGAAATAAAAACATATTAAATCTAAATAAAATAAACTCAAATATTATATTAAAATAATTAATTATCGACTCATTATTGACTCATCAAACTCCCCCATACTTGAATCTTTGCTTGTCCTCAAGCAAAAGGCTTAAACATAGCAGCATAAACAATATTTCACATATGACAATCACAATTAAAAACTTTTGTCTCCTCCAAGACTTTTTATCAAGTGTACACTAATCACAACTTCAAGTATTTCTTATGAACTTTATTCACCCCAACAAAAAGTCTCAAGTGAGTGTGTGTGTGTGTGTGTGTGTAGTCCAGCCTTTTCTTGCTCCTGTATAAGAGATATTATGAGGAAACAGGTTCTAACCTTAACACTAAATCAACCGAGAAAAGTCCTTTCTTCATTTCATATAAGAGAGATGGGAATTATTTATATTATTTGACAATTTAAATGTCTCGGGGGACTGCAGATTGCTTAAAAGACACCACCTTTACGTATGAAGTCAGGTAGGGTAGCTCCTGCCCCCTAAAGTCAATGATGCCCCCTAAGTAGTGATGTAGAATTATAAGTTAAAAGACACCACCTTCACGTAGGAAGTCAGGTAGGGCAGCTCTTGCCCCCTAGAGTTAATGATGCCCCCTTATTATGCATTTCATTCTATCCTCCTTTTAGAAGGATTTATGGAAGCTACTTTTAGTTATTAGAGGAACACCACATTCACGTAGGAAGTCAGGTAGGGCAGCTCCTACCCACTAGAGTTAATGATGTTCCCTTATATATTTTTGCTTCCGCCCCACTTTGATTTATCTTTTTATTCCCCACACAAACTTATACTACTTTTACTCTGAAGACTTTTAAGGGTTTAATTTACCATTAAAGTTAGAACATGCTCCTTAAAATACCTACTCATTCACGTACTCAAAGACTGCAACTTTGTGCTATTCTCAAAGAGAATTTTCACAATAAAACGTGATGTGGGTATAGCAAGAACATTTAAAACACAAGAAATCACTTTCATGTACAAGAAACAACCATTTGGGAAGAGACAACAAAATAATTTATGTCATAATTTTCAATAAAAACAAGCTGTTTTACATGCCTTTCGCAAGAAAACAAAACAAAAAATTAAAGTCCAAGGGAGTTTGGAAACACTATGACACTTAACAAAAACAAGACAAAAGACTTTATTGGCTCCCCCCCACACTTGGGAGAAGCATTGTCCTCAATGATTTGAAGAAGAAGAAGAAGAAGAAGAAGAAGAAGAAGAAGAAGAAGAAGAGAGAGGAGAAGAGTAAAGGAAGAGGAAAACTCACAATTTATTGAGGTCTATAAGGTGGACATTGGAAGTTACGGTGTTGCATCATGTTCCAGAGCATTTGATTATTTTCTTCGGTCATGTGATTGCCTCTTTGGACATCATTGCTTAGCTTGGAGATCTCAACACCTTGTCTTTGTTGCTCGGTGCCTATTCTTTGAACTTCGGTTTGGATCCATGTCCACCGTTCATCATTATAGTTCCCACCGGCTTCTTGCTCATGGTGCAAGTGTGCACCTTCCTCCTCTTCATCACCACCATCATAACCATCATTATGTACCTGTGGGTTACTGCCCACATAAAGCAAATTCTCCACCACCTCCGGATTAGTTATGTCCGGGTTAGGTAGAATAATCAAACAATTAGCATTATTGACCTTCCACTCAAATTGGAAATTGTGGGTATAACCATGAGGTTTAAGAAAGAACATAGAGGCGAGTGTATCTAAACTTAGATAAATACTTCCTTCAATTTTATTCATTCCACTCCCCTCACCCACTCCAAACTTCCTAGCAATGAATGTGATGATTCCACCTACCACTATGTCACCTTTATCATTCGGTTTCTTTTTAGCAAGTGAAACAAGATAATCAAGCAAATAATAGCAAATGTTAACAGGGTGGTTATAAAGCATAGCCCACAACATGAATAACTCATCAGTCCTCATCATTCCTACCTCTTTCCTACCCTAGATGGTGCAAGTCACAACCCTTTGAAGGTACCTAAGCACAAGGTTGTGAATGTTACTAGCCTTATTAGAGCAGGAGTTGTATTGGTTTAAACCTGTTATGCTCTTCCAAAAGACAACGGGGTCGTAGTCGGCCGGTCTTAAAGTTTGATCCCAAGAGTCATGGATATACCCCGCATTTGCGAGGCCAAGTTTGGAACAAAAAGCTTCCAATGACATCTCATAATCAACATTTAAGAGGCGGAATGTGACCCTATGATCAGGTTTATTCGTCTTCGACCTATCTTTAGTAAAAGAAATAGAGCTCAAGAACTCATAGGTGAAGTTTTCAAACCCCTTCATAGGTTTCAACATCTCGACCAACGCTAGTCTATTCAACAGCCTAATCACATGTTCCTCTATTCTTAGTCTATTCATAGCATTAACATCAGGGTACCTGCAGGGAGAGATAGTTCTAGAGATTAGAGATTTATACCTATTCCTTTGCTCGGGATCCTTGAATTTGATCCCATGATTGCGGGTTGTTGATTGCTTCTTGCTTGTACCGCTTTCGGAACCTTCAATCTCCTTACTTTTCCTCTTTGATGCCACTTGACCTTAGTTGACTTGGTGTGGGTTGGGGTGAAGGTTGTGTTTTGGCAAGGTTTTGTGTGGGAAAGGTTGGTTTAGTGATGGGGTTGGGGTTTAGGTGAGTTTTATTAGTTTAATGATAGAGATTGGTGAAGAATTTGTGGTTTTTGGGTTAGGGTTTAATGGATTACGAATTTGGTGTTTGGGTGGATGAAAGTTGGTTTTGATTGGTGGTTTATGTTTGGAATGGTGATTGAAGATGATTTGGGTTAGAAATTGTTGGTTTTGGTGGAGTTATGAAGGTTTGAAGATTGGGGGTTAGTGAAGTTTTTAGAGAGAAGTGAGTGAATGGGGAAGGAGAAGAAATTTTTTAGGGGTATATGGTGCTGGAGGTCGCGCACGGCCGTGCCACCCCTAGGCACGGGCCGTGCGCATGTTTCTGCCAATTTTAGTGGATTTTGGGTGCTCACAGAGGCACTGCCGTACCACCACAGGCACGGGTCGTGCCTGTCTCTCTACAATTTTGTGCTTCTTGGTGGGTTTGGGTTGGCACGGCCATGCCACCACAGGCACGGTGTAACACCATATTTTCTTATTTAATTATTTTTGGTTGAGTTTAGAGTCTTTATATGACTTATATGATTTATGTTGATTTATGACGTGTTGTGATGTTTTAATATTTTATTAAGTGGCTTTATATTATTATTTAGTAGAATATGTTGGAAAATTAGAATAAATATATTTGAGGGGCTGATTTGGATTTAGTTAGAAAATACGTGGTTTGGATTTAGTAAGAAAATACGTGGTTTGGATTTAGTAAGAAAATACGTGGTTTGGATTTAGTTAGAAAATACGTGGATTTAGTTAGAAAATACGTGGTTTGGATTTAGTTAGAAAATACGTGGATTTAGTTGGAAAATATGTTGAGGGTGTGAGATATAAAAGCTAAGAGCCAGACACAAATTAGGTGGAGAAGCTTTTGGAGAAAAAGAGGAGAACCAAGAGAAGAGAGAA
>Ga0228711_1000906_pt1 | contig 40733 bp, 19 predicted proteins | sample MedpolnodulmetaG_2_FD_177996 | JGI IMG/M metagenome (GOLD analysis project Ga0228711, IMG submission 177996) | Root nodule microbial communities from Medicago polymorpha collected in Santa Monica, California, United States - brown nodules | ecosystem: Host-associated > Plants > Roots > Nodule...
TGTAAGAGGTTAACGTTACACGTCACCTCCGTTAACAGACCAACTTAACGGAGGGACTGATTTGATTGACATTTTGTAAATTCAGGGACTAAATAGCTATTTCGCAAAATTCAGGGACGAATTTAGCCGATTCGTTAAAATTCAAGGACGAATTTGAGGTATTAGTCATATAAAATTACGTAACTCTAGCAAACTCAGTTTACGAATTATTTTCATCTAAACTCAGTTCACAAATTATTTTCATCTAAACTCAGTTTACGTACAATGTACACTTAAACCGACCTTATACAAATTTTATGCGTAAACTAGATTTACACATTCTAGACTCAGTTTAGTTACATAATATATATTTAAACTTAGCTTACACATCGATCACTATTATAAACAAAAATATATATTTTATATTTTTTAGATTCATTCAATTATCAATTAATTATACATATGACATTTATTATAGGCCACATACATAATCTTTCGATCACTATTATGAACAAAAATCAATATTTCAGATTCACTCAATTAATCATATATATGACATTTATTATAGACCACATACATAATTTAATAAATAAATGTAAAATGTTGATTTTTTTTTTGGTCAAGTAGCCTAGTGGCTATAGCTCACACAATAAAATGTAGAGAAGTGGAGTGTCCGAAGTTCGAACCACAATCTTAATATGTAATATGCAATATTCATACCAACTAAACTAAACTCAGAGAGATTTCTTTTTTACAACAGTATGATGATGGTTATACTTTATTGGAGGTTCTTCCTATATTATTTTGTTCAACTTCAACTCACACTTTTGAATAATGTTTAATGGGCAATTTTTAAAATTATCCAATCACTACGTGACTGGTATCAAAGTTACCCCCTCCTTTGTAGAATATAAACAAAAGTGTTTTATTAGTTTGACCACATTTAGAAGCAAAAATGCTTAGTTAGTTGCTTCTCTGATATTTTTTTTTTATGCGATGGTTGCTTTTATATATTCCCTTTGTTCTTAATTATAAGTCTCATTTAATTTTTTTAATCCTTAAAAATAAACTATCATGCAATTTACCATTGCATTTTTTTCTTCAAACATGTTTATTATTACCACGGTTAATTTATTTTGAAATTTGAAAAGGTAGTTACTCTTGGGTCACTGAGGGGAGTTTGGGGGACCGTCCACATCAAGGCTAGAACAACTAAAATAAGCGAGAGAGACACCACACTCTTACTCAAAACCTTAAGACAATGAGTTTACGAGTCCTCTTACTTATAAGGTGTTCAACCTTTACTTTTTTATCCGATGTGAGACATATAACTCACATTTGCACACAACACTCCCCCTAAAGTCTGAGTCCATCAATTAATCATGCTTCTCCCTCAAGCGGAAGCTCTTACTTGCTTGTATCGCCGTTGCTGGTTTCTCCGCAATGGACCTCGATCGTACCTTTCGTCGAATGAGGCTCTAATACCATTGTTGGGTCACTGAGGGGAGCTTGGGGGACCGTCCACTGGTTTCAACAACGGGTCAAATGGATTGATCTCCCATCAACCATTTTCATTTTCTTCGTTTGACCACATTTAGAAGCTACCTCATTAATTTATTTTAAAAACAATAAAAAAGAATTATAATTTTTTTACTAATTATTAAAAGCTTTTAAACTATAGAACATGTCTAGTATTTTAATCTCTTTTTCTATTAAATAGGTCGTGTTTGATTTTAATACCATTTTTTTCCTAATACTGTATTTGATTAATAAAAATAATTTTTTAAACACCGTTGTTTATCGCTTAATTAAAATTTAGCATTTTGTATTACAGCAGAGCGTGAAAGTGAAAAGAAAACCTCTCTTTCAAATTTCAAATCAACAAAGCTCAAAAAACACTTCTCTCTCTCATCCATTTCTCTGTAACTTCTTCTTCTTTTCCTCTCTCTCTCTCTACAAAATCTTAGAGAGAGAAACAACGATCAACAACCAAAATCAAAACCATTCTCAGATCTCTACTTCAATGGCGAACAACCAGAATCAGAAGCAACTGATCTACGCTTTCGTATCAAGAGGAACAGTTATCCTCGCTGAATTCACCGAATTCAGTGGTAACTTCAACTCCATCGCTTTTCAGTGTCTTCAGAAACTTCCTTCCACCAATAACAAGTTCACATATAACTGTGATAATCACACCTTCAACTACCTCATCGATAATGGTTACAGTAAGTACAATTTTCTCTTCGATCTAACACCTTTTTTTTACTCATCTTGTTCCTTTATATGTTCAATTGATTATATCACCTGTGCTCTTTTTGTATAAATTGTTAAACCCTAGTTTTTCGTAGTTGTTTGTATGCAAACCCTAGACCACTTAATCACTGTATGCTTATTGTATATTTTTAATGTTCTTGCTTGGATTGGTGGAAGTTTATGAAAATAGCGACTTAAATTGAATAAAATTTATTTATGCACTCAATTTTAATGGTTGTGAAATTTTTGGGGTTAAAAATACATTTAATCCTAGTTTTTGAGGTGAAATGTATGAAATTTGAATTGATTCTGTAAACCAAAAATATGATCAGGTCGAATATTCATTTTAGTTGAGCAATGCGATGATCTTCTTGGTGCTAGGTTATAGATCATCTATTTTGGGTATTTTATTTGTTGGCCATATAATTTTTTATGCTTTTTGGTAGTTAAAATTCAGATTTTTTGCAAAATCGGGAAAGGGGAAGTAAAATCGTAAATCATGGGATCGAAACACTTATCATAAGATTATACTAAATTCATAAAACTTATATATTATATGCATATAAATCTTTTAAATTTAACTTCATTTATAAGTCTAATCGCCGAAACGTTTCAAAGATCGTGGATTATACAATTCAATGATTAATATGGGTGATTCCACCCGATTCCACCAAAATAAGATTATGTGTATACTTTTACTCTTAATCGCTGAGGGCAAGCATAATCGCCAAATTGCGGGGTTTTACGATTCATATCAAGATTTTAACAACCACGGTCATAGTCATTTAACTCTTTCTTTTTTTGCTTTGAGATTGGTAAAAGAGAGGGTTTTGTATTTGATTCCAACATATAAAATTTACATATAGTAAACAAGTGAAACAATTTCTGCTAACAACAACGTGCGTAGGTAATCTTCCGGCATTTATGTTTTTAGAGGTTGCTTTTTTAAATTATAATTTCATTGACTGATATTGCTTTTGTTGATGCTGCTGCTTTTGTTCACTGGCGGCATATAGAAGAAATGTCTGACTTTTTGGATTTGCAGCTTATTGTGTTGTTGCAGATGAATCAACTGGAAGACAGGTTCCTATGGCCTTCCTAGAGCGTGTCAAGGATGATTTTGTGTCTAAATATGGTGGTGAAAAGGCTTCTACAGCTCCTCCCAATAGCCTTAACAAGGAGTTTGGGTACTAACTTTCTGCTCTAAACTTTGAGTTTAATCTGGTAGTCTATTTATATTTTATATTGTTATTTTGGCTCATGTGTTAACCTCTCTGCACAGGCCAAAGTTGAAGGAACATATGCAGTACTGCGTTGATCATCCTGACGAGGTAAGCAAGCTTGCAAAGGTGAAAGCTCAAGTCTCTGAAGTTAAAGGTGTCATGATGGAGAATATTGAAAAGGTAGAGATAAACTTCAAATTATTCTGGTCAATGTTTTATCATGTTCATGTGTTTGTGCTTATGAAGTATTGATATTGATATATGAAAAAGTCCAGCTTACAAATTCCAGGTGTTAATCTTTGCATTACTACATGTAGATATTATTTTTCATTACATTTTGTAAACACATGTATATAGTTACATATGCGATGTGTAAAAGGTTTATAATGAACCTAAACTTATGTTGAGAATCTTTAATTATAATGTTATACTTAAATTAGTTGATTCAAACTCCTAAGTTTTGTGGAAAAAAAAAAATAATCGAACATTTGTCAAGTTCAAATCCGTGAAAAAAAAAGCAAATGAAATTCAAATGTTTTATGTAGGCGTGGCACAATGGTAGTTATTTTGAAAGGTAAGATTATAAAATATGATGAAACAAGACAACTCATGAAATACATGAAGGATTTTTCCAGCAATAATGTCTAGGTTGGGATCCACTTACTCTAAGAGTGGGTCTTCTCTATTGTCCTGTTTAATGATTTTCTGTTGAACATGAATTCAACAAATCCATCTATTGAATTGAAACTTCATACTAAGGACCATGATTTTTAAAATTTTATAATTGGTTGATCCGTTGTTGCACAACTTTATTCCAACCTATACCATACTTTTTTAAAATATAAATAACTATCAGCAATAAGATTACCAAATCAAGAGTGCTTGATTTATTTGAAATTTCACATGCATGATCATCATATTAGTTCATGATTTGACGGTTGAATATTTTTAGTTCATATGTGAAATCATGTCTAGGTTGGGATCCACTTACTCTAAGAGTGGGTCTTCTCTAATGTCCTGTTTAATGATTTTCTGTTGAACATGAATTCAACAAATCCATCTATTGAATTGAAACTTCATACCAAGTAGACCATGATTTTTAAAATTTTATAATTGGCTGATCCGTTGTTGAACAACTTTATTCCAACCTATACCATACTTTTTTAAAATATTAATAACTATCAGCAATAAGATTACAAAATCAAGAGTGCTTGATTTATTTGAAATTTCACATGCATGATCATCATATTAGTTCATGATTTGACGGTTGAATATTTTTAGTTCATATGATACAAATCACCAGTGTCCTGTAGTCACTTCTTATAATTCAGATTTAGATATCAATACATTTTCATATATGGTTTTTATCTGTGATATAAATATTTACCATATTATTACTAACACACTTTCACGTAAAGTTTCCTTTGGTTCATGATGTGATATTGAGCCCTATTGTTCACAAAGTATATATAATTGTTCATATTATTTATTTATCCACAAGAATTTTAAATCATATAATGTTATCAATCAGTGGAAGAGTCCATTGGGCACGACCCAGTCCGGTTCTTGGATGATTTATTTGGAAAATGATTTTTGTACACCCATTCAACATCTTGGGAGAGAGGAGTAATGTGATGTATGTGATATGTATTGGTGACACATCATAATATTGATTAATGTGTTCAGCACTAATTGTTCACATCATAATATTGAAGTTTTTAAGATCCCACTAATCAGCCTTAGACTTTTTTTTAGTTCATAATGAATGAAATGAACCCCCGTAATGCATGATCGAAAGTCAGCTCGATTCAAATCAATGGCTTGCTAAATCTTCTCAATTCGTGTGGAGTCACAAAACTTGTGACTATAATAACCAACGGCCAATTAATCTCGTGTTTATAATTTAATGTAGGTTCTAGACAGAGGAGAAAAGATAGAGCTTCTGGTGGACAAGACTGATAACCTTCATCACCAGGTTAGTATGTAGTTTATGTGCATCTTCCTGTTCTCTATAGTATGTTGCCGTAGTTTGTATTGATGGATTGAAGTTCATGAAAATATTTGCATATAGAAAGAAGATATCTCTTTTGGCGTCTTTGTTATTTTGAAGTGGATGCTAAGTTGTGGGTTGCTACTATAGAAAGGATATTCTTCTGGTTTATTTTAGATAACTTCATTATCTCTCAGACAGTCTGACCCACAACAGACATCCACTTCTCCGACTTGTTTTTAAAGAATATATGTGTTTGTGTGTGCAATTTTGAGTTCTTTTTGCATGAGTATATTGACAAAATACCTGTTTTTTAATTTTATTTTATAAAACCAATTAAACTGATGGGAATTATTATAATTTTGTAATCTATATTCTCCATTTTTCTCTTTCCCTTTCTTGCTACCACTACTATAAGTCTCTCTTTTACAATTTTCAAGCCTGTCTGCAGAAGTCCTGAAACTCATGTTCAGGGGCAGAAGCAAGGTAATTATTAAGCGTGTTCTTCAACGTTTCCTTCTTTAATCTGGTGGCAGTGTTCTCTAACTCAAGGAAAACCTTTTTCTTTCTTGGGGAAGAGGTTTTTCCTTTAATCCCCCAACCCCCTTCGTTTCCTTTTTTGGAGTGATAATGATAAAGGCTGTATGTTATATACCGGTGTCATGCAGATAATTTAACACATGGCATTCTCTGTCCCATACATATATGATAATATGTTGAATTTGCTTTAGAGTTATAGAATCTTCTTTACAGTCTACATAGTATGCATTATTAGAGTTTGATGGTATGCCGAGTCTTGTAAGATCCACCAGTCCTATTTTCTTCTCTCTCCACTTGATAGCAAAAAGAAAATTCTTTAGAATTCACATGTTCACTTTTCTGTTTCCAGTATAGCTTTTGATTATGGAGTGGTAGCATATGATTTTGTATTTTCTCTTTCAGGCACAAGACTTCAGGAGTTCTGGAACCTCAATCCGTCGAAAAATGTGGCTGCAAAACATGAAGGTAAAGCTGATTGTGTTGGGAATTTTGATAGCACTGATCCTCATAATAGTCCTTTCTGTGACTCGTGGATAATAGGCATTATTTTCTGTGGCCTTTATTGTTATTCCAACCTTGTGATCATCCAAGGTAAGATGTCAATGTATGGCATGTGTTTGTATGTAATATAGGTTACAAGTCTGGAGAAGTTGTCACTTTGTTCTTTTAGGCGCTTTTGAATATAAATTTGGTTTGCTGTTTGAAGTTTGGTTTCCATTCAGATTATTCATATTGACATTGTCATCAATTTTGTAAATTGTTTGCTTTGTGATCATATTCTTTTATGTTTCCAAATCTACCATTTTTCAATGTTAAACTTTGAATGTTGATTGGACCTGTGGCTTTTTGTACACTACATAAAGGTGGAGAAACTCTTGTATCTAGGGTTGATTAGATATTGAACATTTGCTCGCGGTTAGATTCCCAATTTTTCTGAATCAGAGACTGTGGGCCTCCCAACATTCATAATCAGGAACTATTTGAATTTGACATAACATTCATTATCTTACAATGGCTAATATTGGGAGGCTCTCAGTCTTAAACTCGATTTCTGGATGAGAAAACATTGATTATTGGGAATGTTAGACGAGTTTAAAGGGGCAACTACTCATTCGATCTAGAACGACTAATACTTCCTTGTGAACACCGATGATTGGTTATTACTCACCTGCCTCCTGACTATTGGCCTCCCAAGAAGTGTGGATCAACTTCAAACTTCAAAGTAAGGGCATTCAACCTTAAAGAGTTAAACAAGCCATTTTGTAGCTAGTAATGGGATTGGTAGTTTATATAAAAAAGTTTTCGGTGTACTGGAATAACTCATTGTTGAATCAGTAAATACCAATTTTATTCACTATTTGAAGCATTTGCATCATTACCAATTTTCTCGACTTGTTTTTGCACATCAAAAGTTGGTAAAACCAAGACTGGAGGGTCACTTCTTCTGTGCTCGGAAGTGCTAATTTATGTGCTGTATTTTCGTTTGCTGGGCTTTTAGCCCCCTTTACTTACCAAAAAAGAAAGGAAAATTGCTCTTCTCCCATCCAAAATTGCGCACTCCCATACAAATTGACAAATACCTCCACGCAACTTAACTCACGTAGGTGTATAACCAACGTGACTTAAGTTACGTTGAAATACAACCTCAACGTGAGTTAACTCACGTTGGTTAACAAACACAATTTGGCTCACAACTACATTGTCGTGCTGCGTGAGCTCTTCCCCCTCTCCACTCTTTGCTAAGTAAAAGCAAAATTGAAGTGTGTTATCCATATTATAGTTGGTGAGAGAGAAAGTGTTATTGAACCAGAGATCTAAGCTTATTCTACAAAAAAAAAGCTACGTCTGTGACATCTAAGATTTTGTTGTTCAAATTATTAGTTTCCATTCTTTACACCCTCGCGATCTTGAAATTATTCCCCAACATTGTTATTTTATTTAATTTTTTTGGTGTTAACCAACATTATTATTTTGAATCTACCAAATAATGTCTGATAAACGTTAGTAATTATAATTTCTGCAATCACCTGATGAGGCAATTTTCTGACGAGGATGAAGGAATTTGGGATCCAAAGTTGATGACGATGTTGGTTTTAAATGGGCGTCATAAACCATTATTGCTTTTCAATTCTAGAAGAAATTTCAATGCCAAATATGAAAGCATGAAAGAGATTAGTAGATATAGACGTCGAATGGAAATGATTTTATTCAAGAGGTGCATGATATATCGAGTGGAGAAGAAATGATTGACAAAAATATTGCCAGACAATCAACGTGAGTTAAGTCACGTAGCTTGTATTCGAATGTGATTTAAGTGTTATACACCTAAGTCACATGAGGTATTTTCGTCATTTTCGTCAGTTTGTATGAGAGTGAGCAATTTTGGATGGGAGAAGAGCAATTTTCAAAAGAAAGAACTCGTTGGGCCTTAAATAATCACTTGGAATGGATGTTTTTTTCCTTCATAATTTACCTTGTACGTAAAAAGCTTCATCAATTGCAACAACCCTATAATTTTCGAAGATATACCGTCCTGTTTTCTTTGTTAACCATTGTATCCTGGCACGCAACTTTAGAACTTAATCCCTTGAGGTGACCAAAATTTATTTAAGGATTTGACCTCTCCAAACATTTATCGATTGTGCCACATCATGTTGGTATTTTTAAGTTTACATGACAACTAGAAAGGATGGTTCCAGTCTCGGTTTGACCGATTTTATCCCCTATTTACCATTCACCACTGGTTAGTTATAAGGGGTTAGTTAATACTTTTTTTTTTGAGTAATAGTTAATACTTAACATCCTTAATATTATTTAACAAGGACTAACATTGATGACCTAATTGTCCCTTTAAATATGTGGTTACAGATTCGATCTCGGTGTGTATAGGAAAAAACATTCTCTAGGAATACAAGGATGATTTGGTAGCTGAAGTAGAATAATTAAAGAGCGGAGTGATAAGGAGGTTATGAGTTCGTATCTCACTCTCAAAATAACACAAATGCTAATATTGACCATTTCAAGAAAGAAAAAAAAAAGAACGTTGGTTAATTTTCATATTAAAAACGGTTCTAACTAAAAACAAGTCAAATATCAACACGACTAGAAGTTATTTTTTTTTTCTTCTAAAAAATAGAAAGAAAGATCAAACTCAAATTCTCAATCAAATAGCATCATCCATTAAATTTCCAAAAGGTTCCAGAAAAACAAGAAAAAAAAAGTGTGACAAAACAGCATTATTTGATGAAAAGGTTTGTAAAATACATAACACATTTATTACCAACATTAGACGTGTTGCATTTGCAAGGGTCAACTAACCAAAATTTCAAAGTCATGCATGGTAAGCGGAAAACTTTTCTTTCGCTATAATCCAACAAAACTTACATGGCCTCTTACGTTGAAATTCATTATCCCAATTCATTCAAAGTGTTTTAATTAATAAGGAAAAGTGGTTGTCACATAGCACCAAAAGCTACGTTCTACTTGAAATTTCAACTGTTGAAAATGGAAGAAAAAAACGAACCCATGCAATTCAATTTAATATCAATATCTCTCCATCTAATGATCCACCCCCTAGAAGTCAAAAGTATAGGTTAGCCAAATATTTGTGATTCAATGACGCATGGTACCCCCTTCAATCAAGGACAATTCTTCTACATGCAATTATGGTCCTCCATTTGTTTGTGTCCAACAACACATCAGAAGAAGAAGAAAACAAAGGCAACAAGACGTCCGTAAATTTGTCATTGTGACTTGTGAGAAATGATATTTAATATACTTGCAATTGAATACATGCATATAAAAACAGTTGTGTTATTTTCCAAAACAAAACTTTCACATCAAATTTCAACCACAAATTTCATGAAAATAACCTCAACTCGTGAATCACTAATCATCGACATAGCACAACCAAAGTATAATTTTTAGGTGTTCAAATATACATTATTTTTGGGGGTTGGGTAGCTCAGGGTTAAGAGTTGAAGGTTTAGGGTTTAAACCTTGACAAAAAGAAAAAAATTAACATAACAATTAACATACTAATATTTATCATTAACAAAAATACATTATTTTTAGTCCACTAAAAAAATATTTTCAGTGCAACCTTTCAAATTGTGTTTTTTTCCTTTAAATAACTAATGTTAGATTAACAACTTTTTTCTCCTTGCTCCAGTTTGTACCCAAGACATCAATTCCATCTCCTTTCAAATTGTTTAACTGTTTATGGATGATTTCTCAGTTTTTCAAATATACACCTAAAAAGTGTAGAAAATGTTCAAAAACATGTTTAATTGTGTAATGTAGTTTATTAATAAGTTTTGACACTTTGACATATTCATTAACCATCTTTTTTTTGACAAATATTCATTAACCATCTATCGAACGTAATTAATCATGTATTTAAACAATGTTAATAATCTAAACCATCGTCAAAATTTAATGTCAAATTTGAGTGTGAAAATACCAATTCTCTAAAATAAAGACATACTCCAAAGGTTTACTTTCATTTTAAACTGCAATTTCAATAACTTACCATCATCATAACCAAAAAACTCATTATTAGGAAGAAAAAAAATTAGTGACGACGGAAAATCAAATCCATCTCTTATCATTGGTCACAAAATTAACAGAATCAGAAAGAGATTTGATGTTTTCTCTCTCTAAATTTTTCTTGCTAATTTAACTTTTTTTAGTATTTCTCTTTTTTCATAATATTTTTTGGATAGCGAAAAATTGCTAGTAAGTTATTTTAAACAAGTTTGAGTGCTTTTTGAGAAGAAAAATATGAGAACAATGAACACCGAGTAATCAAGGCTATGTATATACTAAGCATGCATGCGTTATGGCTATATCACTTTTTTTTCTTTCCATGGAGAACCTGATGTAACAAATATTTTTTCTATCTTAATTCCTCTTTGGCACTCCATGTACTTGAGACACTAAGTTTTGGTTATTATATTTCATTTTAATTTCTTCAAAAAAAGGCTATGTATATATTAGTTTATACGTTATATATTTTTCATGTCATGGATGGAAATTTTAAAGGCCTTTGAGAAAGTTAATTTTTTTTTGTACACGTAGGCTGCTTCACGGGTTGAGTCAGGTGAAGAAGAAAACCTAAAAATAGTTGACATTTAATAGACGTTAGCCCAAAATAATTGACTAAAATATACTCATATGACATTTTTTTTAGAGGTATACTCATATGACATGTTTTCCATCAAAAAGAAAAAAAAGATACTTATATGATATGAGCAAGGAAAATAAAGAAAGAATCAATTCACGAGGCGGCATTTTTTAAGGGTCATTGGATCAGGGTACTATTGATGTTTAATAATTGTCACTGTCCTTCCATTCAAAATTTCACCTAACAATGTTTTCTTTATATCCAAATGCATTAATATGATTCCTTGCTTGTGATTTAGATTCACTATGTTATAGATGAGAACAACAATAAAATAAAATACATGCACTTGTGATAAGGGTCAATCACATGAAATAGTCCAATTCATATATTTAAATAAATGGTTGCAGTTAATGAAAATGACACAATTTCATATCATACATACATGTCCTTCAATTAAACCGTTTTATCTTTTCATTGTTTCATGACAATGACATGTCCATTTGTGATGTGTTCGTTGCATATTAGATCAACATTAGGGGGTACACAAAGTCACAAACAAGCCAAAATTTAAAAAAGTGGTTGTTGGGTAAAAAGTACACGTCCTGTATTTAGGGACTAAAGTTGCTTTGAAGGGTGGGGTCCAAAATCTAATTGCCATAAATTAAACGGATTAAAATGATCAAATATGTCCTTTTCTAGTCATTAATTCTTTGGTTTGATTTGAACGTGATTTGTCATGAAAAACTGTCCTTTTCTTTTAATAAGTATGCTACCCAACATCATCTTAAGAGGCTTAATATAAAAGCAATTAAGGAAACCGGATAATTTTATTTTTCCTGCTAGAGGACAAGCATATGACACAATTAGAGCCTGCTAATTATTTGGCATCACAATAATAAGATAAAAGAATTTACTAGATACACTCCCTACACTTTATTGGATTTGTTCCACCTTGCATGTTGATATTGAAAATTATCATAGAGTTGAAAAAGTTGATAGCATAACTATCTTTCAGAAACAAAAAGAAAAATAATTTGAGTTGAGATCACATAGTAAATAAAATTTGGTTAAATATTTACATTTCCATATTAACCAAACACATTTCGTCCAAAGTATCAGTTTAACGATAGGGTTTGATTTTGTAACATCGAGAGTAAAGTTTAAATTAGTTACGTCAAAAAAGACTATTATAAAATGATCGTTAGTATCACATAGTATATGTTTTCCTTTCCAATTTATTATAACAAAAAACTCATTTTCCGTCCTACCCTTATTATATTATATAATTAATAACTTAGGCAAGGCAACTGAAACTTAAATATAAAACCTTTTTCACTCACTTATATATGTAGTAGGAATCCCTTAAAAAAAATGTGGTAGGAAGAAAGTGGACCTCAAAAGCATATGATATGAATGATAATTACCTCCAACTTTCTTTATTTATGAAACCTGTTGTAATTAAAAAATTCTAATCAATACATGCATCCATGTGGTTGCCCTTTACACGCTAACAATAGCTGATTACATAATCAATTAGCTAAGCCATAAATAAAAATTGACAACATAGCAATACCAGCATAAATTAAACAATTTAATCATAATCTGATTCTTCTTTCTTTTTTCTCATAAAAAAATTGAATATTGGGATTCATTTTATTTTAAATTAAGATCAATTAGCTCTTGTGCTCGGTCTATGAAAGAGACCTAAAATAACACTTCAAATTGAGCCTAATTAAAAACAAAACACATAGATTGAATCTCACATCAACTTCGTGAGAAAAGCCAAACAAGTACTCTACCATGAGTTAAGAAATTGATTTGAAACTTAGAAAGGAAACAAACAAAAAATACAATCATCCAATTTATGTCACTACAAAAGATTGATGCAAAGAATGGTCCACCCTATCCCCATGTGGGGTCATAATACATTATATATTTTCATATAGTTTAATTATTAAAGTACTTGACTCAATGAGAACACTAAGAAGTAAGAATAATTGTTACTATTAAAGGTGTTTCTAATACGCACAAATTCCTCCATATCATGCTCATCTAGCAGCCTCCAAAAGAGAAATTCTACGAAAATGACACACACCTATCTCTATCAGTTTGGCTCTCATTAATTTGTTGTTAACTTTTACAATATTGTCTGTTTTGGCCAACTTAATTGTTGGTTTTAATTGATTAAATTTTGTCTTTTGTCAATGGCCACAGCTAAGATTATATATATTTTAGCCCAAAATTAGTTAGAGTTTAATATTGCCATATATGATATATAAGTACAACTTATTTTGTATTAGTTTTCATTTAACTAGTTTTTATAATTACTGTGCATAAAATGTTTATCAATATCAATGCCGGCCCATTCATTCCTAGAGAATAGGCAATGATATTAGGTCACAAAAAATTACTTACGTAGTTTCACTGATTTTACATAATACCTTTTTACTAGCAAAAAATGACAAGCAACTTTCTATTATGTATATATGTTAATGTTCTTTTTAGGGATGCATATATTATGTTATTATATGTGAATGTTATGATCAAACTTATTATCAGTATTATTAATTGGAGAAGTGTTATTTGAACAACTATTTGGTTGATAATTTATGGGACAACCATAATTTACAAAGAAAAAGTATGTATTTGCATGAAAACCAAAACAATAGAGAGATAAAGTAAAAAATAATGTGAGTATGAAAGAGAAAGTTGTCACAATAGTCGTCAGATATTCAAATATCATTTCTCTATTAATTGATAAATGTTCGTCAAAGAAATAGTTGATAAATGCGGCAGTTTTGAAACTTGCTATATACGCGTCAAGGACCAAAATTGATTGATCATCATAATGAAAAGAATCTATAATATTGGTTGTCAATACTACTACTATTTTTTTTTTCCTTTCAGATGTCTAATCATTCTTGTTCATGTATAGTGCTACAAACAACGTTGGTATTGATTTATTCCACAGTCAAATCTGTAAGAAACATCTGGGAAAATGAGGCATTTCATGGTTTTCATCATTACATATATAGACTATTAACCTTCATGACATTAAAATAAATTTTTAAACTATAGTACATGTAATTTGACAGTCATGGATCATTACACACCAAAAATCATCGTAAATAAGTTGTATAAATATCATTATTCTTAAAACATCACGACCAAAATAATTAAGTTGCTAAACAACTGGTTTTTAGTTGCACATATTGTTTGATAATTGTAAATTGTAATTCAAACTCTTAAATCCTCACAACATGTTAGTTAGCTATGTTGTACGTGAAAGAACTAGTTGTCACATTATTGATTTTAGGGAGAAAAATAATCGTGTCACATGGGGTGGGGGATTTGTGTACAATCCTTCAAGTTAACATTAAAGCAATTGATGACCATATCGAAAGTGAGTATACATGTTATCAATACGTTACTAAGCATTTTGTTTTTTTCCTTTTATTTTTATTTTTGGACTTTATAGCGTGGTGCTGCAGCATTAATTATGATCATGGAGTGTCCATAGACCAGTTCTTAATAATTTAAAAAACCAGAAGATTCACTTGTCGTCTCTATTTGTTTAGGTACAAATTGTACTCTCTTCTTAAATAATTGTTAAATAAATGCTCCTATTTTTACGGAATCTATTCTATTATCGATAAATGAACTAAATTTTGTTGGAACAATGCTTTGTGTTCTTCCTTGTTGAATTACACCTTAAATTGGGATTAATGCACATTACATCAAAGAGCTAATCTCAAATCAGTTCGTAACTACTAACCTCTAACTATTCTACTAACCATCAAAACAAAATTCTAACTATTTTCTAACTTCCTAATTGTCTTGCTTGCGGAGAAAGTAAACTAGTAAAACTCATCTAACATGAATTAATCAATTTATAACACACCGAGAACGGAGCTAGAATGAGGACCAACAGTGGTCACGGTCTCCCCAAACTTTTTTTTGATACTAGTATGTATTATATATCTTGGCCTCTAAATTTTTTTTGTGAACATTTATATAAGATTGTATATTGGCCTTTTTTGACTCAATATATTGAAATTTAAACACTTAAGTTTATAGATTTAATTGCACCGAGATTGACCCTCCACACCACCGTTGGTGCCCATTACTGTCTAGCGGATCTTTGTTTTTGAATTTCCATCCAACAACAGATCCGTCGTGGTTTCGATTCCGTGGGTGCACAACATGTTCAATATTGCTTTGTGGCACTTCATGGTAGTTTTTTGGGGTGTTTTTCCGTGGTGTTGTTGATGGTGATTTTTAGTGGTGGGTCTCGTGGTGGTTTGTGTAGCCGAAAGGGAGAGATGTTGTTCTTCTGAAGAGTGATTTAGGGGAGTGTTTTATGCCTTTTATCCTTTGATGTGGCCTTGACCTTGATCTGGATGTGATTTTGTACTGTGGAGTGGTGAGAAGCACTTGGTGTCGTCAGCTGTGTACGGTTGGATGGTTTTGTGGTGGTGGATTTATATTCGGTTCAGATCTCTCGGTAGCTGGTCAGTTTTTCGAAAGCTTTACACGAAATTTGTTATGCCTTGTTGTTTGTTTTGATGTTTTTGTGTCGTGTGGTTCTTTTTTCTAATTGATGTTTGGCGTGTTTCTGCTACTGTTAGTAGGTGGCATGCTTGGTTTCTTATTATAATGGATTTAGTTGGAGCGAGTACCTGGTTTGTATATCTTTCTTGGTATTTTTCATGTGGTGGGTGGTTATTGGCGTTGGTAATACTAGGCGGGGGTTATTGATGTTGAGTAGGGAGTTGAAATGTTAAATGTGATGTTTTGTGTGGTGTCGAGTTTGTTATTGTGGTGATGATGATGAGGTCCTTGTGGGTTGTTTTATTTTTTAGGGTTTTCTGTTTTTGTCTTAGTGGTGTTTTTGTTGTTGTCCGTCTCTGTTTTAGATCCATATCTGTCGTTGCTAGCTCTTGTTGCGTTAGCGTTGCTTTTGTGTTTGAGTGCTTCAAGTGTGGGTGGTCTTCGAGATGAGACTTTTCCCTTCTGACATGATTTTTGTTTGCATCACCGCCTATCCTATCAAATGTCTTACACATTTGTGTTCTAGATTCTGGTGGGCTGGTTGCTTTTACTTCGAGATCGAGAGTTAATATCTAATTGCAAGTTTGTTTGGCTGGTTATGGTGTCTTCTCTAGTGGATCGGGGGTGAGGGATACCTTACTGATTTGTTTATGTAGTCTGGTGGACCGACCACTTTTGATTCGAAACCAGTAGTTGATTCTTTGGTTCAAGTTTGCTTTGGGTTAATTATAGTGTTTTTCTTTGATGGATCATTTGACGAATGATCCTTCTCGCTAGGTGAAGTAATTGGCAAAATGCAGAGATAATCTATTTTAATGAACTCTTAAAAAACCGACACTTTTTACATCGGTTTTAATTCCATAATAAACCTTAAATGATCCTTTTACATTGATTGTCTATGTAATAGATGTAAAAACTTTTTACATCAGTTCAATATCTCATTAAAGGTCCTCATATACAACACAACAAAGTCCACGTCAATATTGTGTTGTATTGCCGTCTAAAAAAAAGTATTGTATATCTGATGTAAAAATCATTTTTTTACCCGATATAAAAAGCTTTGCTGCACTAATAATCTCACGAAAACACTTGAGATTACTCTCCCTTCAACAATAAAGAGAAACTTTGATTAGCTTGAAGAAAACAACTATGTTGGTTGAGGCAACATCAATAAATAAGACTTAAGATACAATGGGGTCAAATCAATTAATACATTGCCACCTCCAATAAATAAGTACTTAATCTAGATTATAGTGATCGATTTTTCTTTTCTATTAGGTCCATTGCCACCTCCAATTAATCAAAAGTCTAAATCTTTAAGGTTTTTGGGACCCTTTGCTCCCTTTATTTTATGCTACAAAAGCAAAGGTACTTTATCAATTACTTGCATCCATTTAATTATGATTTAGCTTGTAGCTACCCACTTCAAATCCACTCAAATTTGCCACTAAATAAAGTGGTCCTCTTTCACTTCATGTTAGCTCACAAGATCCAATGTAGATAGATAGATTCATGCTCTTTTTCCCCTAAGAAATAGTAGGATGCTGTTTTATTATGCCTTTATATGTTAAAGCACGGGTGGTTTTTACTTTTTCTATATGAATTTTTCAACTTAAATAGTGGAGACTCAAGCATTTAAAACAATGTCATTATTGTATGTGAAATATAATTATAGGGGACCAAAATCTTACAAGATCACATGGTAGTGAAAATTCGAGAAGGGGTAAAATTATGATAGAAAATCGGAAAAAACTATCAATTTAGTTTCTAAACTTTCACTTCAATTTAATCTCTAAACTATATAAATATAATAAGAAGTCCCTAAAGTCCGGTAAATATGCATGGTTGAGCGATAGACAACGATCACTGTAATTTTATATCTCTTTTCACCTTGATTTTTAAAAGCTGCAATGTATAGCTTTTGATCCTAGGTGATTTTCCACCGTAATTTAGGTGTTTGCCAAACACACACTAACTTAGAAGGTTCATCACTAATGGGACCACGTCATTACTAATTTCATGTTCATGGTTCACAACTTTGACTACTTTTTGAATCACTCCACAAGATCTTCCAAAATGGTTGGCATATGAATGCAACCTTAATTTGATAAATGAAAATGAAAGAAAAAAAGGAAAACAATAGCAATTGTTGATCATCAGTCACAATTGATGTTTCTCCAAACTTGAAAGCAAAAATTACATTAGTAGTGCTATTGGAAACTATGAAGAAATTTCTAATATTTTATAGCCAATTGAAAAAATAAATCATGAGTAGTGTTCTTTCCACGTTAATGATGAAATGGACATTGAAAATAAAGTACATTAATAATCTAGACACACTTTGACATTTAGTGCCATGTCTATTTATGTTTTCAAACCCACATGTAACAAGCAACTGCAACCAAACTTTGTCTCTTCAATTAGGTTTTGGAGCTGTCATTATAAACGACAAGATTACTTTAGCTACCAAAGACATCTCACGCCCATATTCACATTTCAAGCCCACACTTTGATACTTTTGTAGAAATTTCTATTACAATATATAATTTAATAATTTTACTTATCTTCTGATTTCAATTAGGACAATGTACTGATGCAGGCTTGCCTTGGGGTAATAAATACAATAATATCATACGTAGCATCCATGAAATATAGCAAAATAAAAAAAATCTATTGCTATATTTTTTTTTAATACGGGTCATTGTATATACTTGGAGTACTATACATTTTGATGTGCACACTTTCTCTTAAGCACATGTAGTTTATTTACGCCAATGAACTTTTTATAATGAAAAGTACTAGGATTATTTTATTGATGAAAAAAATATGAAACTCTTTTTAATTTCTTCGATATAGACAGGGGCTTCACGTTTTTTAGGTTTCCCCAACATAGAGTTAATGATTCGAAATACTTCAAATTTATTACTGTAATTTAAAGAATTGACATCTCTCGATAAATATTCTTTTACCACATGAGTATGCAACTAAACTATTGATCACAATGAGTTAAAAATAAAAAACTATGATAAAAAAAATTAAGTGATCCCTTTTTTTTCTTTTTTCTTTTCAATTGTGTCATTGGCATACCATGTTGTGGATCTACTATGAAAGTACTAGTAAATATATTTTGATGATGGAAGAAAGCAATAAAAGAGGACATGGAAAGGAGAGAAGGATGATGGGAATCCATCATGTGTACATTTATGTTCTCTCTTTTTTGTTGGCCACTCCTTTTCTCTCTTTTTATTGCTTTTATCTTACATACCTTTTCATTCATTCATAGTGCGTGCTTGTGAGGGAATTTAAGAATTGGAAATGTTAGATGGCTACGGACAAGGTGGGCTAGTGTTTCCTTTTTATTCAACCTATACACTCGTCAACAAATAGTAGTACTAGTACTTGTGATAATTCAAAATTTATTTATTTATTTGCAATACTACCTCACAATATATAAAAGCAATCAATTTTTGCAGGCAGAACATGATATGTAGGTTCCATGCATGTTAGTTGAAACTTGAAAGTTTGCTGATGTCAATCAATTCATAGGACCGGAGGAAGAGGTGTTCCTTGTTTGTTTCCGTGAAAATGACAATTGAATAGATGCCATTCATTATCAAATAGTATAGTATCTCTTACAACAAAAATCTTTATTCTAACATTATACCTTATCAGAATACGTAAAAATAATAATATTACACAATTTCTTGATAAAATTATAATTTTTTATTTGTTTAAACAATGTTTTAAACACGCTTGTAAGCATTTTTCTTATATATATAATATCAATTTAAATGTTTCACCGTCAATCATTCATAACTATCGTATCATAAAAAAATTGGTTGAGAATAAATTGGCTTCTGTCGCGGACATGTTCTATCTTGGGTGGGGAGGAGTCCAGGGAAGCATGGAAATGGCGGCGTAGGCTTCTGGCTTGTGAGGAGGAGCTGCTGAGGGAGTGTGTCACTCTTTTGTCTTTGTTTGTTTTACAGGTTAATAAGGCGGGTATGTGGATTTGGCGGCCTCATTCTTCAATCCGTTACACTGTTAGTAGTGCTTATCAGTTGTTGACCGAGGTTTTTGATAATGAAGTGGTCGTTAATAATTATAATGACCTTCACTTTATTCTTTGGCTCTCGGAGGTTCCTTTAAAAGTTTCGTTGTTCGCGTGGCGGTTGCTTCAAAATCAAATTCCTACTAAAGATAACTTAGTGCATCGTCAAGTGCTTCCTGTTAATGATCAACTTTGTACATGAGGGTGTGGGAGCACTGAAGATAGAGATCATCTGTTTGTCTTGTGCGCATTTTATGGTAATATTTGGGTTCTAATTTGTGGCTGGCTTGGTTTTCGTACGGTCTCTTCACTGAACCTCTTGTCGCATATGCGTCATTTCTACGGTTTGGGAGGTGGATCGAAATTTACTGTTATAGCTCTCAAGATGATTTGGTTGGCAACTGTTTATGTTATTTGGAAGGAGATAAACGAACGAATTTTCCGTAACAATGAAGCATCTATTCATGACATCTGTGAACATGTTAAGCTTACAGTTTTTTGGTGGTTCAAACAGAGATGGCAATGGGTACCCATTGGGTAGGGTACCATAGTGCCCATCCCCGTACCCGCGTTTAAAAAAAGTCCCCATACCCGAGCCCATACCCTCGTGGGCAATAAGTTTGGTGCCTGTCCCCATACCCTATGGGTATCTAAATGCCCATACCCGAACCCATTACCCGCACTTTCACAACAAAAAGATAATAAATAATAAAAAATATCACAATATAATTAAAATATGATATGAAATATTCTAAATCAACATATCAAATATTACGCATCATATTATTTAGCCAAATAAAAACATCTAAAATATAAAAAATAAGTGCATATTACAATAAATATCAAAGATTTTGGATTAATTAACTAAATTTAATATAAATAAAATTATTGGTATATTATATTTAATGTGCGGGCATAGGGCGGGGTGGGCACTAGAGTGCCCGCACCCGCACCCATACCCGTTCAAATTTGCGGGTAATTACCCGTACCCATGCCCATACCCAACAATGCGGGCATTTACCCGTCCATCGTGGGTATTTTTTGCGGGTGCCCACTGGGCTTGGGTCCAATTGCCATCCCTAAGCGAAGTTTGTTTCCTTTGATTTCCATTATAATGAGTGGAGGCAAAATCCTTTGTTGTGTCTCTCTGCTATAATTTAATTGTTCTTTCTCTTCTGTTTTTTTTTTCTCTCTTTTTTTTTACTCTGCTGTATCTTTAATGTCTTCTTAAGCACACCTTGTGCTGGTTGACTCTTTTGATGGTTATATAAATTTCATTTTAGCCTTTTAAAAAAAATAATAACTTTAATCATAACCATTTGTAAAATTATTCATCTGAATGGTTATAACTTAATAGTTGTCGTTATCATAAGACTCTTTAAGTTGATGATATATGAAAATTAATCTATTTTATTTAAATTTTAAAGAGAGATCAAATGAAACTGATATAGTGTTACACTCTTCAATAAGGATTTTATATCATATTGATCGTTTATATGAATTTTTTTTTAAAATTAAATCATTTGATACAATATTGAGTGACTTTATGATTAATATCTTATAATAAAAACATTTTTTTGTCAAAAAAAAATCTTATAATAAAAACATTTTTAAGATGTTAATCTTGATTTTTTTTGAAAAAAGACATTAATCTTGATGCAATCCTTAAAAAAAAAAAATTAATCTTGATGCAAATCAATAATGTATGAAATAATGTTAGATTTAAGTCAAAATATATATAAAAGATCGATATAAATTTTCAATCCAAATATTAAAAATATATTGAATAAAACATTATTGAGTTGTACAAGATCTAATAGATGTATACATATCGATGTAAATTGGCCAGAAGTCAAGGGAGGATGTGGATATAATTTAGCAAAGGTATTTAACAAATAGACTATCGTGAAATTTTTTCTAGGTAATCTTTTGCTGTAAATATCAATTCTCTCTCTCTCTCTTTTTTTTCTACCGAATTGATACGGTGATAAGTAAGATGAGATTTTCCTAAAAAAAACGAAGTAAGATCAGATTTTATGGTCCGAGACTTTACTGTAATGATGGATTCTTGTGTTTTTGCAATTTTTTAATAACTATTCGAAAATTATTTGGTCTCGTCTCAATAAATAGTTTTTTAAAGAAAAACAAACTTATAACAATTTATCAGATATCAAAAGAGTAATACATGATGGTATATTAACAAATGCATGAGAGTCGATTAAAGATGTGACTATTTTTGTTAAAACATGAACAACCTCTTTGTTAAAGCGTGAAGAACCTCATTCTATCAACAACCTCATTTTATTATTTCCGATTAAACTTTACATAATCTTGTTAAATAGTTGATCAAGTTTGTTTATTGAAGTTTGTTTTTAAATTCGTATCTGACAAAGATCAAAGCACTTAGAAGATTCAAACTTAAGACATTGAGAACTACATACTTTAAGATAAGTTTCACCACCAAACTAACCTGTATCGCTTTAGATTGAGTTCAACTAATTCTCATTTGCAAGCTTTACAACATTTGTGTTAATTATTGACCTTAGCTAATTTTTAAAATTGTCGTGAGTTCAAACTGAACTCCCAAACCAATTTATTTAAATATATAAGTGGAGCAAAAGGAAGTAGTGACTTGTAATCAAAGTAACCACAACAACAATAACAAACTTAGATTTAATCTAATAATCAAGTGTAAAACACAAATCATAAGCAAAAGATAAAGAGAGAAAAGAAACAAACACGTCAAGATTTGTTCATCCAATTTGGTCCAACAATGACCAACGTGTGGAGGAGAGAGAGATCTCCACTTCCATATCAAAAAGTTTTTTTTATTTTTTATTTTTTATAAAGAAATGCAAAGACTTGTAAGAAATTAGATTTCACAAGCTCTCGGAGAGTAATCCTAATTTCTACTATTTTTCTAAATTTCTTTATGTGGCCAAGAGACTTAATGATTTTCACTCACCCAAGATGTTTACAATTGTTTCTCAACCCAATAATCTCACCTAAAGACACTTAACTCTTAGCCTCTAAATTTCCTAAAAGTTCACTCCTTTAGTTTAACAAGATTCTCTCTCTTCAAGGTTGCACAAAAAAAAGGTGAATGAAGGCTTAAATAGTACCCATGCTCGTGCCACTATTTGCCTGAATTGACACAAGGAAGAAGTCCTTGAATTTGTTCAAAGAGTTTGGAAAAAAAACGTTAATTTTGATTTTAATGTTTGATTCATCAGAAAAGTCATTTTCACGACTTCACCATAGAATTTTCTTATAAAAATTTATTAGATAAACTTAATTCCATAGTAAATAGATTTTTTTTTAAATTAACATCGATGTCTTTATTATTCCAGTTTTTTTTACCGATGTGGATACAAGAGTCTGTGATTAGCCAACTTTATAAGATAATTTGGTGCTACTTATTGGCGGTATACATATAATTATATTCTTATAAATAAATAAAATTATTATAAAAGAGCCCGAAAGTGTAGGTGAGGTGTAAAAGGTCCGTGTATTTATTACATAAATAAAAAGTAAGAAGTTTTACACAACAAACAAAGTTGTCGATGACAAGAGCGGTTACCGGAGAAAGTGTATTCATAAAAAATAAAATACACTTTTATGCATTATAAACACACAAAAAGAATCCCTGTTCGAGTATTCAAAGACAACATCGATGTTGTTAATTTTTACGAAAAATGCGAGCAACAAGACAACACATATACTTATGGATGGGAATACGCCATGCCGAGTTTACCTTTGCGAGGCCTGAAATTTTAAGGTTTAAGCTTAGCATGTGGCCTATCATAAGTTTGTTTTTTAGGCCTGATCATGACCTTTTGAAAGTCTAGTAATGTGTGCAAGCCAGTTTAAAAACCTATTTCATATGAACATTATTAAATAAGTAATTTATCTAAAACGACTTTAAGTAGTTATGAAGTTTAAAGGTGTGATATAAGCTTATTTCATATGTGATCTAAGCATGGTATGAACATCTTTAAAAGCTGTTAGTTTGCTACCATTGTTTTAAATTGTCAACAAACCAAAGTCAATCCAATTAAATAAATGACTTTAAGTAGTTACGAATAAATTTTATCATTTTTAATAATCTTAACAGTTATGATAGGTCGGCGGTGTAAAACTTCAATTAAGAGTACAATAACATATACAAACTCAACCTACCCAACCCACAGAAGCACACAATATTTATGATTTAAGATGACCTTGTTCAACCGAATGATCCAATCCAATAGATTGGTTCGATTAATGAATTTATTTTTCTAAATCCACAAACCAGCAAACCCAACCCGTTTAAAAAAGGGAAGGAGATGAGGAAGGGAGAAGTTACAACAGACAAACCAATCACCACTTTGTACATATAGGATTTCAAGAAGGATTCTTTTTTTCTTTGGCTGTGTTTGGTTCATGTCCTCTCAGTTTTTATTAAAATTCAATAGGTTTAATTTCTTGGGATTATGAGTATTTTAAAAACGTCCTATTTTATTTTTTAATGGACTAAAGTCAAGATTTGTTATATTTTTAGTGACAAAAAAACTTATTTAACCCATGTTATTGTGATATCTTTTTAGCTTCAAAAACCATTTACACACTTTATTAGATGATTTGTTATTCATAGTTATTCTTATTAATATCATTTGAAAGTTTGACCGGTTCGATTCGTAAGAAGTTGATTATTACTCCGAAAGAGTGTGAATTCAACTTCCATTGTCAGTGTAAGAATCTCTTTGAAGGATGGATGATCTATAAGTATATCCTCGTGTGCTCTTAGAGCTTGGAGGCATACCATGATCTTAGTTAGCCACCGAGATCCAACTCACTTAAACTTTAGAGTGAGGGGATGGTGCCACAAACCATGTGAAAGAAGACTTTATTGGTTAAAAACACTTACTAATATATTTACATTTATTATGAACGCTAGCGAGACTTAAATTGTGAACCTATATCTTTTTATCAATATATTCAATCAACCTTTTGAAGTAAATTATTAATTTTAGTGTGTACCATTAAAATCCTACAACTATATTTTGGTTGGAAGGCATGATTAAACCTAGACACCTTGAAGGATAAACTTTGTGCCTTCAAAATTGCTCCTAATTCAAACAGCCAAAAATACACGTTATTGGTATGACGAAGTTGTCAGGGAGAGAATATGGCAATAAAAAGACGGAAATTATCTTGATTATTATAAAACAAAATTATACAATGCTACTATAATTAACCAACATCATAAGATAATTTGGTGTTACTTGTTGGTGGTATAAATATAATTATATTTTTATAAATACATAAAATTATAAAAGAGGCAGAAAATGTAGGTGAGGTGTAAAAGGTTTGTGGATTTAGTACATAAATAAAAAGTAAGAAGTCTCACACAACAAACAAAGTTGTTGACGACAAGAGCGGTTACCATCCAGACTCACACACGTCAAAAACCGTGCATAACTTTACGATGTCAAAGATAGTTACTAACCTAGGACACTTGGCAAATATGAATACCAATGGAGATTACCATATTTTTCTATAAATAGGGATCTTGATCTTCGAGCAGTGTAATAAGGTATATGTTTGATGCATTCAAAAATCACATCAAACACATATAATTATTTTCAATTATTTGTACATGATTAAGTACACCATTTTTTTTTCTTTTCTTTGTTTAATTTTCAAGTCATTTTTTTTTTACTTTAATTTCCTTACACATTTACTTATTCCGCACTTTAATTTTCCTTCACAGTTGCATTTATGCACTTTCATTTTCATGCACATTTAATTTTAAGTCTTTTACTTTTCATGCACTTTACTTTCATAGCTTTGCTTCTTTGCTCACTACTTCTTTTTCAAAACCTTGAACTTCGAGTTCATTGTACTGTAGAAAGTGTTTTCATAAAAGAAAAACACTTTTATGCATTGAAAACACACAAAAAGAGTACCATGTTTGAGTATTCAAAGACACCATCGATGTTGTTAATTTTTACGGCAAACGTGAGCAACAAGACAACACATATACTTAAGGGTGAGAATACGTCAGACCGAATTAGGCTTTGCGAGGCTTGAGCCTGACATGTCAAAATTTTTAAGGTCTAAGTTTGACATGTGGTATAAATTTTGAAAGTCTGGTAAGGTCTGCTAGCCAGTTCAAAAGTCTATTCATATGAATATTTTTAAACAAGTAATTTAATCAAGACGACTTTAAATAGTTATGAAGTTTAAAGGTATGATCTAAGTTTATTTCATATGTGATCTAAGCCTAGTATGAACATCTTTAAAAGCCTAGTTTGCCAGCATGGTTTTAAATTGTCAACAAACCATAGTCGACCCAATCAAATAAATGACGTTAAGTAGTTACGAATAAATTTTATCGTTTTTAATAATTTTAACAGTTATGATAGGTCGGCGGTGTAAAACTTCTAACAATTAAGAGTACAATAACATATACAAACTCAGCCTACCCAACACACAGAGGCACGCCATATTTATGATTTAAGATGACCTCATTCAACCCAATGATCTAATCTGATAGGTTGGTTCGATTAATGAATTTATAATTTCAAATCCACAAACCAGCAAACCCAACCTGTTTAAAAAAGGGAAGGAGATGAGGGACGGAGAAGTTACAACAACCAAACCAATCACTACTTTGGACATATAGGATTTCAACAAGGATTTTTTTCTTTCTTGTTTTTTTCTTCTACTGTTTTAGGTTCACGTCCTCTCAGTTTTTATTAAAATTCAATTGGTTTAAGTTACTGGGATTATGAGTATTTTAAAAACGTCCTCTTTAATTTTTTTAATGGACTAAAGTCAAGATTTGTTATTTTTTAGGGACGAAAAAACTTATTTAACCATACTTATTATGATATATTTTTAGCTTCAAAAAACATTTAGACACTGTATTAGATGATTAGTTATTCATATTTACTCTTATTAATATCATTTGAAAGTTTGACCAGTTTGATTGGTAAGAAGTAGATTCATATTCCAAAGGGTGTGAGTTCAACTCCCACTGTCAGCGTAAGAATATGATCCTGGTTAACCATCGAGATCCAACTCACTTAAACTTTAATGTCTCTCTCTCTCTCTCTCTCTCTCTCTCTCTCTCTCTCTCTCTCTCTCTCTCTCTATATATATATATATATATATATATATATATATATATATATATATATACAGACACACACAACAACAAAGTTAACAGGACGAATTGTTCGGAAGAACCCGAATTTGAAATCTTGATTTTATTAGTTAAAAACACTTACTAATGTATTTACATTTATCTTTTTTATAGAAACTAGCGAAGACTTAAATTGTGAACCTATATCATTTTACCATTATATTCAATCAACCTTTGAAGTAAATTAATAATTTTAGTGTGTACCATTAAAATCCTACAACTATCTTTTGGTTGGAAGACATGATTAAACCTAGACACCTTGAAGGATAAACTTTGTGCCTTCAAAATTGCTCCTAATTCAAACAGCCAAAAATACACTATTGGTATGACGAAGCTGTCAAGGAGAGAATATGGCAATAAAAAGACGGAGATTATCTTGTTTATTATAAAATAAAATTATACAATGTTACTATAATTAATTATTTTTTAAGGGATATCATTGATTTTTTAAGGGGTATCATTGTTTTTTATTTTTTTAGGGAAATAATTGAATTTTTTTTTTGAAGGAAGAAATAATTGATTATTAGTTATCCATAAAATGTAAAAAAAATGTATTTTATTATATACCACTTTACGATATCAATGTATTATTAATGTTTTTTTTTCCATCATACTCTTTGTCATGTATTATTTTATCTTCTTTCAATTCGCTCGATCTTTTTCTTAATGTCCTTAATTAAGGTATTTTGTAAAACCGTTCCTAATTTTTTTTTTAATACATAATAATGAAGTATATTTGTTTGTATGTATGAAAATGGAAAAACAATATGGTCTCCCACATTAATCGCCTTAGGATGTGAGATTGACAAGTTATGTATGACATGTTTATAGGCACGCTAATCAGGTAGCCGATAGGTTTCACTTTTTAATCACTCCCACAAAGATTGTGATAACCTTCTTTGGTAGAATATGGTAGGTATTTATTATAGTCGTCGTGTTCAGTTGTAATCTAACGTAACGGGCTAACGGCACCCGGTTTATAAAAAGAAAAAAGAAAAAAACAGTATATAGAGTATTATGCTAAATTTAATAAGATATTCTGCTTGGTAAAAAGTAAAAAAAGGAAAAGATGAAAATCCAAATTCCAAAACGAGTGAAAGTCGAAAAATTGTGAAAGCGAATCCTCCAGACCAAATTCTGACAACACTTTTATTATTATTTGTTTTTGGAAACAAAAAAGGGATGATTGAATATAATAATAAAAGACAATAAATTGAATATTTTATATTTTTTTATTCTTCATAAAGATTTTCTCTGTCTTAGAAAAGATGCGTTTGACTTTCTAACTCTTTAAAAACGCCCACATATAAAAAACCAAAGGCTAAATACTAAGCCTTACCTGAATCATTCATTCATTCATTCAGCCTCCCTAATACTTAGCCACATCTATTGCATGCTCTCTTCTTCATCTCATTCTTATTCTCTTCTTTCATTCACCTCTAAATCTCACAAACAATACCAAACCAAACTCTCTCTCACACACAATATAACATCAACAACAACCTTAACTTCATCAAAAAACATCTTTTGTTATGGCTGTTGATGCTAGTTACATGAATCTATTGCCTTCCAGCCATTTACTCACAAACAGGTACTATTACAATTTACAACCTTAAACATATATTTTTGTCTTTTAAGGTGTGAGTGCATGTCTGTATCTTCGGTGAGTTTGTCAGAATCACGGCGACCTACCTCAATTTCAGTTAAAACTATATTTTGTAGGTTTTACAAAATCACAGTGCCACCGTGATTTTTTTAAACTCGTCGTGAATCCAAACACACACACATAATCGTTAGAATTCTTCAACAAATTTCTAACGATTAACTACAAATATTTGCCTTTAAAACGATTATTTTTTAAAATATTTTTGCTAATACATATATATTTTTTGTTTTTATATATAGGGAAATAATCAAATCTAATCAACATCATTATCAACAGCAACAAATGTTGAACTCTGAATTATACAATGTTCAGATGGATTCTGCTGTGCCTCTCCCAACAACAATGCATGAATCTATGTTACCATTTTATCAATCCAATGTTTGTGATCCAAACAGAGCTGATAGTGGTCTTACTTACAACAATCCTCTTCAAAGAAAACGTTCAAGAGATTTTTCAACTGAATTGGTTTCTCTACCACCTCATCAAAAGAATAGAGTAATCTCATCTGAATCATCATCATCATTTGTTGATCAAGTTCTCTATCAATTTCAGAACCAGCAATCTGATATTGATCGCATCCTTGCTCATCATGTAATTTTTTTTATTCTTCACTTGTTTAATTATCTCTTTATTATTATTAGAGTCATGTTAACTTGTGTCCTAAGGGCACATGTTAAGGAATTCAAAATGAGCAACTTTGCATTGGAAAACATGATAATTTAACTTTAAAAAAGTTAACTGCACGACTTTTGATACGTATATTTCTATAATAAATTTATTAATATGTACCCTTCAGGACAGAAGTTAGCATTTGCCTTATTATTATTATTATTTTTAAAATATTTTTTCTTTAAAAAAATTTGTGTTTGAAAAAGAAATAAGGAAACAGTTGTTCAAACTTTAATGTTTCTTTCAAGTACCTAAATTGAGTAACTGATAAAGGGTGTGAGAAATTTTCAAACTTTGAATGAAAATATTAATGGGATGTTTTATATTTCCTAAAAGGTAGTTAATCCGTTTTTTTATTTCTTTTTAAATTATGGAGTGGGGTGTTAATGATTTTTTGTAATAATTGTAATTTAAGTTTTTTTTTACATGTGGAGAAAACTTAAATAGGGTACTATTCTTTTCCGTTTTGATTATCATAAAAATAAATAAATTATATTTGGTGGTTGAAAATACATACTAATTTTCTATAAAAGGATAGTTTGAGAAATATTATGATTTTTTAATTATACATTTAGAAAAATTAATTGTGATTAATTATTATTTTTAATTATAGTGAGTTTAGATATTTTTGCTATTATTTTTATGGAAAGATTTTTTCTGATAGTAATTGAGAATAGTCAGAAAATATTACCTGTACTATTTATGTGTAATTAATATTTTTTGTTTTTTTGTGTTTAAACAGAATGAGAAAGTGAGAATGGAGTTAGAGGAACAAAAAATGAGGCAATCAAGGATGTTGGCATGCATGATTCAAGAGACAATAGCAAAGAAACTGAAAGAAAAAGATGAAGAGATTCAAAGAATAGGGAAGCTAAATTGGATGCTTCAAGAAAAAGTCAAAAGTTTAAGTGCTGAAAATCAGGTTTGGAGGGAGCTAGCACAAACAAACGAAACCACAGCCAATTATTTACGTAACAATTTGGAACAAGTTATGGCACATGTCAATGAGGGACATCATCATGCCGCGGTGGCCGATGATGACGCTGAATCGAGTTGTGGGAGCAATGGTCCGGCTGATGACGGTGAAGACACCGCGGCGACTGTCGGTGGTGGTGGTTTGGTTAGGATGTGTAAGAATTGTGGGGTGAGGGAATCAGTTGTGTTGTTACTACCATGTAGGCATTTGTGCCTATGCAATGTGTGCGGGTCCACTGTTCGTAAATGTCCAGTTTGTGACTCTGGCATGGATGCTAGTGTGCATGTTAATCACTCTTAGGACAACAAATTTACATTAGGGTTTAGTTTATACCATTACAAATCAGACAAAACAATTAGGGTTAGTTTTTTAGTTTTTTATATCAATATGTTATTACAGTTAGGACAAAAAAAGAAAAAAAAATAGATATTATGAATCTTTTATTTTTTTATGAATAGAAATATTTTAATTTGTTTATACAGATTTCTTGTTTTTTTTACTCATCGTATTTCTGTTTTTTGTCTTTTAGATAAATTATTTGATTTTGTTTAATAGTTATAGTTACGATATTATATTTGCCGGATGCTAACACTAATCTACGTTATCAATATTTACTCCAATCAAGGTTTTCGGTTTCAATATGCGTCAAAATAAAAAATAAAAATAAAGTTTCTGGTTTCATACTTTCATTGAGCATTGCAAAATTAGAAAGAAAAAAAAATTGACAATAAAATATTATAATCACAATGTCAATCTGTGTTAAGAGAAATAAAAAAACTGCCCATGACTTCAATTAGAATAAAATAACGGAAAAGGAGATAATATCTAGACATTTATATCTGGTTTTTTTTTTTGGTAGAGACATTTATATCTGGTCAAAACAAATAAAGTATGAAGTATTTATTCTGCGAGCTGAGGATCAAAATAAAATAAAAAATAATGGGTACAAGTCTCAAAAATATTTAGTTAAAAAAAAAGTCTCAAAATATATTTTAATTCAAAGAAGGAAATATCCTTTTTTTTTTTTACAAGAGGAGGTAGTATCCATTAGTTTCACACAATCCATATTTTTTTATATGATAGGATCAATTATATTTATTATTATGCGTATGTCCTAGGTAATATTCTCTCCTTCAAAAATAAAGGAAGATTTTATCCTTTTTTTTTTGAAAGAAAGATTGTATACATATACCATCACATATTCACACACAAAAACACACATATACATCATATATGAGATGTATCTATATTATTTTTTAATAAAAAAAGGTAAAGTGTCAAACTTGCCCATATCTTTTTTTTTTGTCATAAAACTTGTCCATATGTGATGAGTAATAAATAAATAAACCTTAATTTGAGTGAATAGTTATTAACGTTGGAAGGATTTTAAAGGAGAAAAATAGGAGTGTTTTTGGACAATAGTGAAAAGTGGTGGGTGTGAATAGAATATAAAGGTAAAAGGACAGTGAAGGGTGTGATGATATGGTCGTAAGTGGGTATCAATTTTTATGGAAACGGCTAAGACGAGTGGTTTGATATTTGTTTGGTTTGATTCATTATTTTGGCTTGGAAAGGGAGCAAAAGTCATAAAAGTTGAAACACACCTATAATCCTTATAAAGCGAAAGCAAACAAAGTAATTTAGTCCTTAGAGTGGAAACGAGTATTTTTCATTTTTCATAGCTAGCATAGCATGGGCAAAGTATAAAGTTTTAATGTCAAATCAGCATCATTGTTTCTTGTACCACACTGCCTTGGCTTGCACCATTATGTATGGGAATAGGAATAGGAATAGGATGCTTCCTCTCTCTCTTTATTTATTTTGTTATTTACCCTTTTACCTCTTTATTTTTCCCCTTTACTTTTTCTAGTAAAATTCTTGTCCCCACTCATCCAATGCTTATCGTTGCACTTTCACAACCTTGCCTAAAATAACAATAGTTTTAAAGGGATACTACGTTAGATCGTTGGATTTTGTCTCTTGATCCCGATGGTGGGTACACGGTGCGGGGTGTATATCGTCTTCTCATTAGTGATGGTTCTCATCATGCGATGGAGTTGTTAGATTTGGTTTGGCAGCAACATGTTCATTTAAAGGCGTTGATGTTCGTTTGGCAGATGCTTAGAAATCGATTACCTACAAAGGAGAATTTATGCAGACGAGGTATAGTTTTCCAAGATGCTCAACTTTGCGTTGGTGGATGCGGTCAAAGACAGTATGTGACTCATCTTTTTTTTTTTGGATTGTCTGTTGTTTGGTTTGTTATGGCATCAAGTTTGTCATTGAATGTGTTTTGACCTGGCTCATCCGGTTTTGTTATCATATTATTTTATTCAACTTGGCAATTTAGCTGGTACATTGATGACATGTCATCTTACTATATTCTTAGCATGTTTTTCAGTCTATTTTAGTAGGTTTTACCATCAAAGCAGATGAGTATTAGATCAATTGTCTATGGTTTCAGGACATTTGTAATGTTTTCTATAGTTGAGTATCTAATTCTATTCTTCCTGAGACATAGCAATTTTAGGGTGTTGTTGAAGTAATTCACAAAGAAATCAAGCAAATAACGCAAAGCAAGACATTCGAAAATTTATGTGGATCTTGGAAAGATGAAGAATGAAGGTTCAAGAGGACTCAAAAGACTTTACAGAGGGAGGAATTATGTTCCCAAGTTCCAAGACATCTTAGTACAATGAAGAAAACATCTTAGTACAATGAAGAAAACACCTCAATAGGCGAAGAAAACAGAAAAATAGGAGAAAACGCACTAAAGCTCTCGGCGCACCACAGGGGGCGCTAGGCGCCCCGGACCGGAACAAACAAACTAAAGTGCCTGGCGCATGCGAGGGGGCGTTGGGCGCCTCAGCCTGGCAGGCACATGCGCCAGGCACATGGAATCAGGTGCTAGGCGCCCCGTTTCTTGCAAAAAAGGTTACCTTTCGTGACTTTTTCGCCCCTAGAATCCCATGCTTTTAGCCCAAGTTAGGTGGAAACTTTCCCTATAAATACCACCTTCCTCATTCACAATATCTTGTTCAGAACTAGAGCATTTCAATAGGAAGGCGATTCTAGGAGTCAAAGAGGAGTTTTATCTTCTCCTATCTTTTCTATGGGTATGTTTCTATCTTTTTGTATTTTGTCTTAGTTATCATGTAGAACTAGATATTTATAGCTAGGGTTCTAAGATGAACGTCTATTTGTGTTTTTTATGTGGATAATTATTTAATATTAATGTCGTTTATTTTAGTTTATTTTCTGTTTGCTCTTAAGTTTTATTAGGATTAATTTATTCTAGCGCGGTGCAACCCTAGATTAGGTACTTAGGTTGTGACTGAACCTAACGTTGCTATTACTATCTGGATGCTTATATCTTAATATTTATATCCTTATACTAATAACTACATGTCTAGGAAGTAAGTGGTTAATAACTAGACGAAAGATACAGAAAGCAAGTTGACCCTAGTAGTAAGTACTTAGGAGGTGACATTACTAATATTATGTAAAATCTGTTGAATCAAGGATGTAACTAGTTATTAATTAGGGAAACAAGCACCAAGGGAGTAAACCTAGTAAGACCATTATCCTCGACCTCTAGGTAAGGTAAACGTAGATAAGGCTGCCCGTTTGTAGAAACTTAGGGGAGAAAGATAGTGTGTTATGAGTGTCATAAGATTCATAGATGGAAAAACCCTCGGGAACATTGACCTTCATTGCCTTTGGAAACCTAGGAACGCCAATTTAAGTTTATTTTTCAATTACCTTTGAATTAGCAAAACCTCGCACGTAAGGATCACCGTGCAATCAATTGGTGCAGTTAGCCATCAGAGGGATAAACCTAGATCAACTGAGATAGTATAGACCCCACAAGTAAGGATTACCTTGCGATCAGCAGGTGCAACTTGACAACCGACTATGTTAGAACATCCCAATATCCTCATCACTTGTATAGTCTACTTAAGATAACTAAAGGCGACATGTCTGTTATTTAAAATCCAACAAAATAAATAGGGGGGATTCAAAGAATCTTAACCGCTACTTACTTTTCTGCAACAAAAAACAGATAACTTGCTCTGTTGCAAACAGATAAAAATTGTAATATCTAACCCTTAACTCTTTTATTTTATATTGTCAACTTAAAATAAGTAACGCAAATTGTTTGGAGGAAACGACAATCCATGTGGATACGATACTCTACTTATCACTTTATTACTTAGTAAACAATTTGGTACACTTGCCTAATCCAACCATCATACATCTAAAGCGAAAACTTCAAGTATATTTCTTATTTCGTGTACTTGCACTTTGATCATTTGGAAGGAAATGAATAGCAGAATTTTCAATAAAAAAGAATGCTCGACTAGTAAGCTTTTAGATAATAGTAAGTTCCTTTCTTTCTGGTGGTTAAAGACAAAATTCACAAACCTTGCTTCCGACTATAATAGGTGGTGGCTTAGCCTTCTACATTGTATGGGCATTGACTGATTTCTGTTATTTTTTTCTCTTCTAACTTTGTTGGATGACTTTGTATCTTTTGCTCTTTTATCTTACATGCCTTGTGCTAGGTTAAGAGTAGTTTGGTTATAGTATATTTTATTTTGGCTTCTTAAAAAAAACTATTTTTATTGATAAATTGAAAAAGTTATAAAACTACTAAGTTGTGGAGAAAAAAAATTAAAGATATGGTGAGAGACCAAATTAATTTCTTACTATATCTTTAATTTATTTATTTTTACAAATATCATGTCTTTAAATTTTTGGTCAACAACATATTAGTATTTTTCAAACTTTTTGAATTTAAGAATAAAAAATTATTATTTTATAGTAAGAAATAAAATTGGCCTACAAAAATATTTGGTCTCTTGTCTTTAATGTTTTCTTAACTACTTAGTAGTAAACATAATAATAAAAAACATATTTTAATTTGATATATAAAATTGGTCTCTAACAAAATTAGAGACATTTTTATTTTATTTTATCTAATTTTCAGTTAATAATTCAACTCTTTCTGGTAATCAATATTAAAAACTTATTCTTCCATATGATATTTAGCTCTATACATACGATATAGAACTAAAAATATAACTTTGTTACTTAGTAATTGATAAATATCTTCTTTGTGTAAGGCCTAACTCAAGTGACAAATATAGTTATTGCTAAGTTGGACAATTGAACTCATGATGTCATAGTTGTGTATATGAGTTTGAGACAGTAATTGTCATATCATCTATAAACAAAACAATACATATTTTCTTTCTCTTTCTGTTGTATATTCGTCTTCAATGATGTTGTTTTTTGGATACTCCAACATACTATCCGATTTAAGATTTATTGTTTTTAGGGATTTTATAGTTTCTTTGTTATATTTCTCTACTTGTGTTTAGATGTTTCTTATTTGTTTCAAGTTTGTAATCGTAAGTGTTTGTTGAAATGCTTAAGAATGACTCGCTTAATCGGTACTATATTTTAAGTAAGGGACTTGTGGAAGTTATCTACAATATCATAATTCTTTAAGCCTCATGAAAAAACTTGTCAACATGTTGTTTGATTGACCATCTAAAAGACCACATATAATCGATTTGAGGGTATATCTAAAAATAACAGTCATTCATTTGCACTTGCAATACCTTTCATAAATTAACACCTTTTTACTTTTCTCTAGTAATTAAGTGTATGAGTTTAGTGCTATTATTTATCATTTGGATTGGTGTTGTTTATGCATTTAAATTTTGAGGTTACGTTTATTAGAAAATAAACAAATATGGTTGCTCATATTCTTACTGTGGCAATTCATGGGCTTACCGTCGTAGTTTTTTTTTATACCAAACTTATCATTGTAGCTTTGAGAGTGCTTTTCCTTGTATTCATTCCATTTTTTATTTTTGGTCAAGTCATTTCAAGTTATTTAATGATATGAATTAAGTTTGTTTTCAAAGAAAATTGCCTTTTAAATTTTCTATCAAAATAATTAATTGTGACAAAAGTCAACGAAAAAAATAAATAAAATTTATCTCTAACAAAATCATGGACATATATTATTATTTTATCTGATTTCAATCGACAATTCAACTTATTCTTTCCCTTAAAAATAATCAACTTATTCAAATTTAAAATACATAGCATATACAGCTAAAAACCAAATTTGAAATTTATTACTTTTTTTTAATAGACAAAATTTGTTACTTAATTCTAATAAAATAAAGGATTTGACTCGGCTGATAGACTTATTAAATCATGATCAAATTGCTCCCTCAAAAAAAAAAAGAAGATCAAATATGTGTACATAATACATTTATGATAAATTATAAAATTACATAAATTTAAAGTAATGACCGTAATATATTAATATATATACCAATTTTATAGAATTACTTCAAAAGATTTCATTTACAAATATAACATTTTTTTTACTAATATTTATTTTTTCTTTAAACTGGGATACATTTTTTTGAGGAGATCTTAAAAGGGATATCAAGCACGTAATTAATACATGAAATATATATTGTTATACCTAATTTATTTTATAAAATATTTTTTTAATACTAATTATGTAAAGAAAAAATATGTAAAAAGAAAGTAATGATTAGGGATGACAATGGGTACCCAATGGGCAGGGTACTATAGTACCCATCCCCGTACCTGCGTTTTTAAAAAATGCTCGTATCCGAGCCCTTACCCTCGTGGGCAACAACTTTAGTGCCCTTCCCTATAACCTACGGGCACTTAATCACGAAAAGACAGTAAAAAACATCACAATTGAAATAAAACTATAATCCAAGAATTTTCAAAACAACTCGTAAAATAGTACGAATCGTAGTATTTAGCTAAATAAAAAAAATTCAAAATATCCCTAGAAAGAAAGAAAAAATAGATACTTTACATCAGTTATACGTTAAAAAGTTGCACTTGCATGTTAAAGTCATAATAAATTGTTACTTAAGTTTTTATTAAGTTGTATTAAGGTGTTTTAGGGTTAGGCTTAAATAGTTACATAAATTAATTAATCGTACACAAAAAATAAATAAATTATTTATCATATTGTATAAGAGCAATGATATTTGAACAACCATTTGCTAACAACTTCTATGACAACCTCTTTTTTTCCTCTTCTCATTGGTCAAAAACATTGGAGAGAGAAAAAGGAAGAGATAGAGTAAGAATATAATGTGAGTATGAAGAGAGAGTTGTCTAAAAGTTGTCAAAAAAGGTTGTACAAATATCATTTCTCATTGTATAAATACATATATGCGGGTTGTGGGGCTGGGTAGTACAATATCCATACGCGTGCACATACCCATTCAAGTTTGCGGTAATTATCCATACCCAAGCCCGGACCCAAGAAAGCGGGGTTTTACCCTACGCATAACGGGTATTTTTTACGGGTGCCCATAAGATCTGGGTCCAATTGCCATCCCTAGTAATGATTAGTTAATCTTTTTGAATCCAAAAGATTAACCGAACCACCATTTAAAAGAAAATATATATTGACCTCAGGGGCGGAGGGACCATGGGGGTCAAGGGTGGCCGTGGTCCCCCCACGTTTTGCAATTTTTTTTTATACTAGTAATATTCATGTAGGATATAGTCAATATTGTATAATGTAGAACAGTGGTCCCCCCATGGTTGAGAATTTATTTTTATCTTTTAAACTTGGTCCCCTCGATGTTTAGATCCTGGCTCCGCCCTTGCTGACCCCCAATAATGTATCTTTTTCTAAAAAAAACTAACAATATTTAAAGAAAATATATTTGGGCCAAATGCATGTCTTCCATCCTAAATTATGAAAATTACTGTTGACACATTTGATAAGGCTGAAAAACACATGTAAAAGACTAAAAGCTCCGGCGATAGTTAACTGCCGAATTATGAAAGAACCGGCGGCAGTTAACTGCCAAGGATTTCATCGGTAGTTAACTGCTGATACGATCCTAATACAAATCTGGCAGAAGCTCTCTCATTCATTATTACTCTCAAAATCTCACAAAATTTCTCCAATCTCTCTCAAAAGCTCTCTAAAAACCCCAACCAAATTTATTCAACAAAATCACAAGTAAATCATAGTGCTATTAACATAGATTTTAATTGTTATAATTTTTTTTTTGGTGTAGTTTTTGAGTAGATTTTGAGTAAATTTATTTTATTTTAGTTTTTGAGTAGATTTATATGTTATAATTTATTTTTAGAATAGATTGGAAGTAGATTAATTTAGTTAAAATGTTTGCATGATGTTTATGTTATAGTTTAGAATTTTAGGGTTATTTTTAATTTTGGTGTTTTATATTTATTTTTTTATTTTAGTTTTTAAGTAGATTTACATGTAAGATTGTATGATTTATTTTAAGAGTATATTAAGTTGAATAATTTTTTTATATTTTTTGCATTTTTATGTTTTTTTTAGAGTAAAACATTGTAGGGTTATTTTTATGATTTTTAGGGTTGATGTATAATTTGCACTCCAAGTGTTTGATGAAATGTTCGAAGGAGTTTTTCATTGATTGTTTTTAATTTCTTATTGTGTAGATTTGAAGCAATGACCGATATGTTCAACGTTCATGCACAATTCAACGGTGGATAACCTCAGAGGTTGAAGGTTCGGCACCTCAGTGTCACATTAAGAGGTAGCAAGGATCAACTGAATGAATTCAACCAAGGAGTCATCCCCGGAGACATAAGGAGGGTGGAATATGTTGGGTATAAACGTCCAACGCACGACGATGGGAGAATATCATTCAGTTGGGTAAATTAACGAACGACGATAACATGAGGATCATGTTTTGGGAGCACAACATGTTCCAGTGGATCGATATGTGTGTAACGTTGCTGTGATCAACTGAAGATATTATCAAGAGTTTGATTCCGCTAGAAGATCGTGATTAGGTAGGGAAGACACCTTCCAACTACAACAATTGTCTTACTCTGAAATGGGGTAATTCAAACTTGTTAAACGGCAGTTCCCAAGCATTCACCCGACAATTCTATTGTTCTTTTCAAAAGATTAAATTATTCTTAGGCTGGTTTAGATGAAGGTATTGAAGCGTCAAGGAATGCACCTCATTCTTTTGACACTTGAATACCATCATTTAAACCAAGCCTAACAATAATTTAATTTTTTGAATGGAACAATAGAAATGTCGTGTGAATGTTTGAGAGTTGTTGTTTAACAAGTTTGAATTTACCCCATTTCAGAGGTAAGACAATTGTTGTAGTTGGAAGGCTCTAGCCGAATGTAATGTAATGTACTGATAGGACATATTTAGGAACTTTATGTAATGAAATGTTACTTTTAAGTTATGATATCGAATTCCCTCATATAAGATGAGTGTCACGGAATGCACCTCATTCTTTATGTGATGACTCATCTTATATGAGGGAATTTGATGTGATGACATATATAGTTGATTCTGCATAATACATGTTGTTTTGAATGGAACAATAATTTATTTATTCACTTTTCGAATTTATTCATTCATTACGCAATTTTTATTCGAATTCACGTTAGATTTAATTAGTCTTTATTCGAATACACAATTTTTAATTGAAATTATTCAATACACGACTTTAATCGAAATTATTCAAAACACGATTTTATTCAAAGTACCATAATGTCAAGCAAAATGTAGCAAAATGTGCGCGACATATAAAAAAACATAAAAAAAGATCCAAAACAATTAGGCATTAGAAGCCATTACATTCAATCATCTTCCTCGTCTCATAAGTCAATTGGGTTGTCCTCGAGAGTCCGTGGGGAACCTGATGAGTCAATAAGTTAGTGTTTTTAATTTATTATTTGAGTCTATTTTATTTTGATTTGATTTAGTTTTATTTAAGTATTATTTCCTTTTAGAATTATTTTAATTCAATTGCAAGTTATTATATTTCAGGAACAAATATCTAAAGATTTAGTCTTGGAGCAAAAGAAAGAGGATTAGGAGCTGATTCGGGATGAAAATACGAAATATGGGACAAAAATATGTCACTCCCAAGTCAGAGACTTGGCACGGCCCGTACCACCAGCAGCACGGCCGTGCCAACCTTCAGGATCCACTTTTGCTGCTTCTGTTTTCCTAACAAGCTACCTATTAGTTTACTTCTGACCTAAAAGCCCGTGGTTTCTTGTGAAACATTCTATTGTTATATTTCTTAGGGCTTAAGTCACTGTAAACTATAAATAGAGTAGCTAGCTATCACATCAAATCATCTTTTGTTCTTGGAATTCAATAGTGACAATTGTCTTTCTTAATAAAAGTTCTTCTTTTATTTTCTTGTTATTTTAATTTATGTTCTTCTTCTCCTCTTCTATGTCTACGATGATCATGAGTGAGTAGACCCTTCTTGTCTTGAGATTGTTGGATAAGTCTAATGACGTAATCCTAATCAAACCAAGCCATGAACCCTAATTTTATATAAATATACTTTCTAATCTAATTCACTGTTTTTATAATGAATTAACAAATCTCAAACTCATAAAGCGACAACCGAGGGTTAGTATTTGTTAATTCATTATAAAAACAGTGAATTAGA
>Ga0228711_1000907_pt1 | contig 40718 bp, 12 predicted proteins | sample MedpolnodulmetaG_2_FD_177996 | JGI IMG/M metagenome (GOLD analysis project Ga0228711, IMG submission 177996) | Root nodule microbial communities from Medicago polymorpha collected in Santa Monica, California, United States - brown nodules | ecosystem: Host-associated > Plants > Roots > Nodule...
TTTTTTTTTGACTAATTTTTTTTTTCCAATAGGTTTATGTGTTATTTCTCTCGTAACAAACAATTATTAGTTATTATCTCTCCACCAAATAAGTCAAAACTAATCCTAATCCAAATTTGAATAACAAATATACTCAAACCTTTTTGATTTGATTTTCTTTTGTTGATAATTTTTTATTTGATTTAATTATTGATATATTTTTCATTAAAATGAGTTGATTTGCCATCTCATGTCATTGTGATAGGCAAATTTTTAGGATTCTGTTTCAGTTTAGGATCTACAATTTGTTACAAAATCTGCTTTCTTTTTCTATATATTCTTTGAATCTAAGATCTGTTTCTATATATTCTTTTTCTATTTTAGCGTATCACAATTCTCATCACCAACCATGGCTGCTCTTTCATCGGTTAAAGTAAAAAAAATGGCAGGAGAAGAAGTGTTATTACCAGACGATTGTTGGGAACAAGTGTTTAAAATATTCCTCAAAGACGGAGGCGACCGCCGCTACTTGGAATCTCTCTCCCTCTCCTCCAAACAGTTCCTCTCCATCACAAACCGTTTACGATTCTCTCTTAGTATCTGGAAGCCAACCCTCCCTTTCCTCTATAGCCTACTCCACAGGTTCCCCTACCTCACCTCCATTGACCTCACACGCTTCTCTGGTGACCTCGACGCACTTCTTAGCCAAATATCTTGTTTCCCATTGAAACTAACGTCGCTCAATCTCTCCAATCAACCCATTATTCCCACCAAAGGGTTGCAAGGTTTCTCTCAAAAGATTACAACTTTGACCTCTCTCACATGTTCCAACATTGCTCATCTCCATACCAATGACTTCTTCCTCATTGCTGATTGTTTCCCTTTACTTGAAGAACTTGACCTTAGTTTCCCAATATATATTGATTCCTATGATGATTTTGAGATAAATGCTCTTTCATTAGCACTTCCTAAGCTCCGCAAAGTTAATCTCTCTGGTAGTTATTATATTAATGACTCGTCACTTTATCATCTTTGCAAAAACTGCGAGATTCTTGAAGAGGTTGCTGTATTTAACTGCAAATACTTAACTCACATCGGCATTGCTTCTGCTATCCGCGAGAGACCAAATTTGAAATCTTTATCTATTAGTTTATCCGAGAAGGTCATTAGTATGGAACTGATTGATTCTCTACGGAGTTTGAAGGGTTTGAGTTGTCTTGATTTGTCGTTTTCGTTGTGTATCTCAAATCAATTGCTGTCATCTCTTGCAGACGAAGGTCTTCCTTTGAAGAGACTTGTGCTCAGACGTTGTAGCAACAATGGTTATCAATGTAGTTTTCCAGAAATCATTAACTTGTTATCTCGGTCACATTCCATAAAACATTTGGATCTTCAAAATACCAGGTCTGTGAATGATTATCTTGTTGACAAGTTGTCTGTGCATCTTCGTAATTTGGTATCTATAAACCTTAATCATTGTAGGGATCTCACAGAATCAACCTTTTTCAAACTTGTTGCCAAATGTCCTTTTTTGGAGGAGATAAGAATGGAATACACATGTATTGGGAAACTGGGTGCAGAGGAAGAGAAGTATAGGTCTTTGATGGATTTTGTTGTAAGGCCTTCAATGAAGTCTCTCCATTTGTCTTCCAATCAATTTTTGAATGATGAAACCATCAAAATGTTTGCTTCCATCTTCCCAAATTTACAGTTTCTTGACATCAGCTCTTGCTCGTGCATATCTGAAGGTATTGTTGAAGTTTTAAGGAGATGTCTTAAAATTATGCATTTGAACTTGACATCATGTCCAAGTGTAAACCTACTTGGGATGAACTTCCAAATTCCTAAATTGGAGGTGTTGAACTTTTCGATGACAAAAATTAATGATGAAACACTCTATGTGATCTCAAAGAGTTGTTCTGGGCTGCTGCTGCTGGATTTGGAAGGATGTTGTTATATCACAGAGAAAGGAGTGATGGAAATATTAAAAAACTGCACACGACTGAAAGAGATAAATCTGCGGCACTGTCGTAAAGTGGCTGCTGATGTTGGTTTGTGGACGGTGATGGTATTTTCAAGGCCGTCATTGAGAAAGATTATGACTCCCTACTATTTTCATCCTAGTAACAGGAAGTGGAAACCTATATTGGATCATGGATGCTTTCTTTGCTAGTTTTCTGAAAATGCTTAAACAGTTATTTGTAATTTTATTCTGCCCAATGCATTTTAACTTTTTTGCACAATAATCACGCATTCTGGTTTTGGTGTTTATTATGTGACATATATCATCTATTCTTTATTAAGTGTTATATCTTTCAGTATTAAAAGCCTTGTGTTTGTAGATAGCTTTCTTGTGGTAAAAGAAGTTGCAAGTTGTATGTTTATCTTTGTCTATGCTTGTTTATGCATAACAGCAACACTATATCACTTTATGTTAACTTTATTTATGATTTCCCGTTAAGCACCAGTGTTTTCCCAAATCAGTTATAACTTATATACATGTCTTAGTTTGTCACTGCTTGATTTTCCAAAATGTATACATACAAGCATGAACTTGGCAATTTTGTGTAAGGATTATTAGATGTGGACCTTGTTAGAAGAAAAATATTCTCGTGGTGCCAATTTAATGAAAATTTACCATATAGAAAGATTTTGTCTCATTGGACTGCGAATCATAACTAAGATTTGTAGACTGGTGCTAAAAGTCCAAAATGCATTACAACTTTAGAATTTCCCTTTGATTTATAGATAGATATTAGGAAACTGAAGCTTAATTAGTTATTAGGGGACTTGTAGTTTGGAAGCTCCATCTTCGCCATTTATGTTATCCTTTATATCTAGTAAAATTTATGTAAGTTTTGATTTTTTGACAGAGTTAGTTTTGTTTAGCTGGTCTTCTGTTTTCTTGTCTTTTTTCTGTCAAAGAAAAAGTTATTGAAAGTAAATATATCCAGTAATGATTTTTTTCGGCTTAATTCAAACTTTTGACACCCAACCTTTTCAGTTGTGCGATTTTGGTCCGATTAATTTTATATGTCCAATCTGGGCCACATGGAGTTGAATATTTTACAAGCATATTTCCCACATGGAGTTGTGTTTGATAATCAAGGTTATAAGATTCATATGTACGTAAGAACCAAGGCTACATTGCATCATGAAACATGAATCCATTTTAGGGAAGAGGGGGTGGTTATAAATGCATCATACAATTTAACTAAAAGTAAATCGAGGGTAAGGAGTTGGGAAAAAATCGCTATGATTGTCAAAATTAGACAAGTATTAAACCAGTTTTTACGGTAAAAATGATGAATTTTCTTATATATCACAAACAAGCAAGGAGAAATGTAATGGTTTCAAGCCTTTGTTGAATTTCGCTTTGATTTCTGACTTTTTTTTTCTTCTTTTGTCTGATTCATAGAATACTGATTTAGTTTAATGTTCATCGTTTTAAAAGGAAAAACAGGTGTATTCTTCGTTATACATCTGATTTTCTTATATTTTTGCGTGTTTGGAATCATTCATTTCGGACACTGTTGGAATAACTGTTTAATTTTTTTTTTATCTAAAACCATATCATGATATTCTTACAATGCATGTTGGAATAACTGTTGGAATACATCTGATATTCTTACAATGCATGGAAGACAGACGACGTTAGGAGATAAACATCTAAATCATCCATCAATTCTCTAATGCATGAGTGAATTGTTGGATCAATAAATCTGTAAAATACTGTTAGGAGATACACTTGGTGTGGTTGTGCAATACACGTCAAGGAACTCATAGTATCCAGACAACGATTCGCCGGTCATTCCTATTGCATCTAATATACAGTTATTGTGATGATGAATTAACAAATACTAACCCTCCACTGTCGCTTTATGAGTTTGATATTTGTTAATTCATTATATAAACGGTGAAATTAGATTAGAAAGTAGATTTATATAAAATTAAGGTTCGAGGCTTGGTTTGATTAGGATTAGGTCATTAGACTCATCCAACAATCCCAAGACAAAAGAAGTCTACTCACTCATGTTCATCGTAGACATAGAAGAGAAGAAGAAGAACATAAAAAAAATAACAAGAAAGTAAAAGAAGAACTTTTATTAAGAAAGACAATTGTCACTATTGAATTCCAAGAACAAAAGATGAATTGTTGTGATTGCTAACTACTCTATTTATAGTTTACAATGACTTAAGCCCTAAGAAATACATCACTAGAATGTTTCACAAGAAACCACAGATTTTTAGGTCAGAAATAAACTATTATGTAGCTTGTCTGGGAAGCAAAAAAGCAGAAAAAGGAATCCTGGGAGGTGGCACGGCCGTGTGGCTGGTGGCACGGGCCGTGTCAAGCTTCTGACTTGGGGGATGTCATATTTTTGTACCGATTCTTCGTATTTTCAACCTGAATCAGCTCGAAACCCCTTTCTTTTGCTCCAAGACTCAATCTGTAGAATATTTGTCCCTGAAATTAAATAACTTGCAATTGAAGTAAAATAGTTCTAAAAAGGAAATAGAATTAAATAAAACAAACTCAAATAAAAATAAAATGGACTCAAATATTATATTAAAAACACTAATTACTGACGCATCAAACTCCCCCACACTTGAATCTTTGTTTGTCCTCAAGCAAAAGGCATAAACATAGCAGCATAAAACAAGATTAACATATGACAATACAATTAAAAACTTACGTCTCCTCTAAGGTTTCATTTCAAGTGTACACTAATCACAACTTCAAGCATTCCTTGTGAACCTATTCAACCCAACAACAAGTCTCAAGTGAGTGTGTGTGTGTAGTCCAGCTCTTTTCTTGTTCCTGTATAAGATAGATATTATGAGAAAACAGGTTCTAACCCTAACACTAAACTAACCGAGAAAAGTCCTTTCTTCATTTCATATAAGAGAGATGAGAATTGGTGATAGTCAGAAAAACACCACCTTCATGTGGGAAGTCAGTGGGCCCTACCCTTTTCCCCCCAGATTCAGTGATGTCCCCTTATAAGTATATTTGCTTCCGACCCTCTAGATAATTAATCTGTTTTTTAGGCATTTTGATCATTTTAATGTCTTAGGGACCAACCAGTTTTTGGCACTTGGTTACTTTCTTTATTTTTCAAGTCTTTTCGCCCCACACAAACATATACTACTTTTACTCTGAAGACTTTTAAAGGTTCAAATTACCATTAAAGTTAAAACGTGCTCCTTAAAATACCTACTCATACACTTACTCAAGGACTGCAACTTTGTGCTTTTCTCATTGGAGAATTTTCACAATAAAACATGATGTGGGTATAGCAAGAACACTTAAAACACAAGAAACCACTTTCATGTACAAGAAACAACCAATTTGGAAGAGACAGCAAAAAAATTTATGTCATAATTTACAATAAAAACTAGCCACTTTTTGTGCCTTTCGCAATAAAACATAACAAAAGAATTAAAGTTCAAGGGAGTTTGGAAACACTACGATACTTAATTAAAATAAGACAAGACACTTTATTGGCTCCCCCCACACTTGGGAGAAGCATTGTTCTCAATGATTAAAAAAAAAAGAAGAGATAAGAGGAAAGAAGAAGGAGGAAGAGAAGAGAAAGAGGAGGTAAAGGAAGAGGAAAGCTCACAATTTATTGAGGTCCGTAAGGAGGATGTTGGAGGTCAGAGAAGAAAAAGTTAGTGTTTTTGAATCCAGCCAAAGCAAATAAAATACTTATAGATGTGTTTTCTCCTTGAAATTACCTTGTGCTAATATTTCTATCAATTTAGAACTAAAATAATCATTTTTGTTTAGAAAAAAAAACTTTTTGAGTTCTAAATTATGCATGGAAAGCATGGCCAGTTTTACAAGTTGTTGATGAATTCCATTATGTTTTACCCAAAGAAATCATGCGTTGCACATTCATAAATGACTAAAAAATGGATAAGGGTTTGGGCTCCATGTAAGAAAAACACATTTAAATTATGATTGTTCATATAAAAAAATTGGGCATGTAGGATTATGGAGTATTTCACACAACACAATGCAAAATGCCTCAAAAGTGAATATTACAAATCACCTTAACATATGATTGATGATGCCTACCTAACAAGCAAATTAGTCTTTCTAGAGTGTCATGCTTCGAATAGGTACTAGTCAAATTCAATACTTTCACTTAATGTGGTTGGTTCATTGAGCTAATAAATGATTAAGCCATTACATTTGTTGATCATTCTCATCTTAACAATAACATCTGCTTCCTAATTTAGCTTCTTAAAAAAACAATAACCTTTGGTTCCAACCAGAGAACACTTCCTGTTGATGGATTGCGAGAACATATTATGAGTGTACAAAATCAACAGCCTTCATTTATTTTTCTTTATAAAATATCTAATAAAAAGTTCCACAGAATTACTTGCAAGCATTACTTTTTATTAATCCAAAAAATACAATGTAAAATAAAAGGAAAATTAAACAACATGAATGTTTTAGAATCGTGCATAGATAACAATTATTAGTGAAACTTAATTTATATTTTGTTTGATTCAGCCTTCAGGCTGTGAATATTGGCTTTGGTTTAAGGTTGATATTATTCTACAAATTGAATTAGACACTTGAGAAAATATTTTGTGATGCTTATCCATGTCCATTGGTTATGTATGCATGATTAGAAGTTAGGTAATCAAAATCGGACCGACCTCTGAGTTAGTTTGCCCACTGATTTAATATTTGGATCAGGGATTAAACCAAAACAACATCATTATAATTTTTATTTTATCTTTCTAAAAAGATAAAGAATTCGGTCTACCTGCTAGAACAGGCCCAACTGCCCGTTTCCACTGGTTTGCTCGGTTATATAATTTTTTTACTGGTTTTTATGGTCTTTCGTACTAGACACGGGTCCGGTTCCCAGAACAACTGGCCGGAGCGATTTTTCTTTCCTTGATTTGAAGCTAGGATGTTTGTGGAATCCGCAAAGTTGTATGGTCGGTTTTCTTTAACTCCATTTCAATTCTTTGTTCTTTTTGGTGGCTGTATGCTATCTGTCACTTTAGAGTTTTGTTTGGGGCTGGTTCATTCTGTTAAGTGGGTAGAAGGCTTCCATTTCTGCTCCTAGTTTTGCTCCTTGCTGCAGTTTTGTTTTTAAGGCTTTAGTCTTGTGTTAGACTCATTGTGGAGCTGTAGTTTTTGTGCGTTGGCAGCATTGTTTGATATATTCACTATTTTTGAAAGGATGATCTCAGACTCTATGGACGAATGGAAAAGCTTGCAAACATGCATAGAAAACAAAGAAGCATGGTAAAGACTCTATATTATTGCAAACTAGACTTAGTTATCAAATTAATTGTCTAACCAATTCACTGCAAGTTAGTTAAACTACTAGTACATTACTTGTTATGCAAGTAAACTACCTTCTCATTTTCACTATTAACACTAATACCTAAATGTGAAGTGGAAGATATTAACTTGGAAATGGAGCACGTAATATTGATTATAGGGTATAATTGAAAAAGAAAACTATGTACAAATGAGTTTTTCCTTCTTGAAATTACTTTGTACATACAAATGTTTTCTAAGTTCTAAATAGCTATATGGAAAGCATGACTGATGTAAGATTTTTACATGTGTTTTTCCTATTTATACGTAAGTATATTAGGATTATGTCCACAAGGATTAGTGTATCTCATAAGCATTTTCACAATATTTATCACACTAAGTGTTTGGGTTTAAAATGTTTGTTTGTGTAAAACTATATTAACTATTCGACATAAAAATAAATCGAGAAGAGATAGGGTCATTTCGCTTGGGGTTAGAGATAATCAACCAAGCGTAACAACTGCAATTTCTCGATCAAATAACGGATTCTAACTCTTTAAACAATATTATCACAATCACTCGACAACATTATTTATGTCTAAATTATGTCGTGATTTCAATCGTATCGTTTAATCGATGATTTTCCAATCTATTAAACAATCCATAATCATTAAGTTCTTGATTACAAAGTGATTATCAAAACTTAAACTCTATGTCTAGAATGAAAACTTTGATAGATTAATATTCTAACCCTAGATTCAAAAGTATTTTTCAATAACATTTCAAATCTTAAATAAAACATTAAATGCAAGAATAATAACAATATTGAATGAATAAGCTAGAACCATATATTTAATGATCAAAAGATTACATAATGGCTTGTATGAATACCTCAAAACCCACAAGGGTAGATGTAGCTACATATGTCTATGAAAGCTTGGCAAATGATGAAAGAAAGATGAAAGATTCCATGCTAAGATTCATGATGATGCCTCAACAAATCTTGGGAAGAATCTTCTTCTAACAACCTTGCTTTGTGTTTCTCTCTCTAGAAATGCCCTATTTCTCTCTCTAAAAACCAGAAAATGTGAATAAAACAGTACAAGAATGAATGGAAAAAGAAGAGAAAGCTAGTTATATGGGTCAAGTTTGGGCAAACTCGCTAATAGCCAAATGACTTGCTATTAGCGAGTTGCACAAAATCTGCCTCTGCCCAAATGGGGTTGCTCCACGTGTCCCTTATCCTGTTTGAACTTCTTGAACTCGCCAAAACATTGCTAATGGCGTGTAGGCTCTGGACACTTTTCACTAATGGCGAAAAACTCGCTAATAGCGAGTTTCTTGAATTATGATTCTGGGCTTTGCTTGAAACTTCGCTAATGGCGTGTTGGCTCTGGACCTTTTTCGCCAATGGCCAAAAACTCGTCAATGGCGAGTTGCACTTGTGAACTTTGGCTATTTTTGATCCTTGCTTGTATTTTCCTGCACTAAAAGGGCTGAGTAAGGCATACAAAGCATAAATGACATTAATGCACATAATTGAAGCTTTTCCATCAATAATTTGTAAAACAAATCACCAAAATGCCTAAACTAACACATGCATTAAATCACTTTTGAGCACTTATCAATGACCAGTTTTAAAAGTTGTTGATGAACTCAATATTGTTGAACCCAAAGAAATCATGTGTTGCACATTCATTTAAATGACTAAAAAATGGATAAGGTTTGGGCTCCATGTAAGAAAAACACATTTAAATTATGTTTGTTCATATAAAAAATAGGGCATGTGGGGTTGAGGATTATTTCATGGCACCACACAAAGAAAAAAGTCTCAAAAGTGAATAATACAGATCACCTTAACATATGATTGATGATGCCTACCTAACAAGCAATAGACTTTCTAGAATGTCATCCTTTGAACCTGATCAGCTGGTGTCTTATCTCACCAAAATCCAAAACTTTCACTTAATGTGATTGGTTTATTGAATTAATAAATGATTAAGCCAATATTAAATTTGTTGATCATTCTCATCTTAACTTTCTAGATCAATATTCATTATATCAAATATGTTAGTGAAAGATTTACCTCAAGAAGGTTTGGGAATCAGTCTTCAGATTCCTTGGCCAAGGAGATGATTTGGAGTCTGTTTCTATGGTCTGCAAGAAATTCCTTTCCATTGCAAACCAAGTTAAATTTTCTTTAACAGTACATGATCCCACTGTTCTATTCCTTCCTCGGCTACTCTCGAGATTTTTAAGCCTCAAAATCTTAGATTTTAGTCACTTCAATGGTAAACTAGAAGGCTTGCTTCATCAAGCTTCACAATCTGGGCTGGACCTTGATTTGATTAATCTTTCCAACCAGAGAACACTTCCTGTTGATGGATTGCGAGAACTCGGTTCAAAATTTGCTCAAACGTTGGCTCTCTTCGCGATAGCCATCTGGTAGTGATAGCTTATTGTTTCCCATTTCTTGAAGAGCTTGACATTAGCTATCCTTTGGATTACTCAGGCTGTCTTCCATGCTTGAGAATCTGCGCAAGATCGATCTTTCCTGTAATCACTTGATCACTGATAAATCTCTTTTGTCTCTTTGCCAGAACTGCAGATCATTGGAAGAAATTTCATTCTTTCAATGCTTCAAGATATCCCAAGGTGGAATTGCTTCTGCTATCCAAATGAGGCCAAGTTTGTCTTCCATTTCTTTTAACATCGAATGAGTTTCTTATCTTAGTCGCAAACGCTGCTGCTGATTGTCTGAAAAAACATGTCTTGCAAGACTGTTGCAACTTTACATTTTCAGGAATCGTTTATGTTTTATCCAAATGTCAATATGTTCAATTCTTAGATCTTCGAAAAGCTGACTTTCTAACTGATCAATGTATCAACAAGTTATCGATATTTCTTCTTAACTTGACCTCTATAAACCTTAGCGGTTGTTGCCAGCTAACGAACTCAACCTTTTTCATACTCACAAGAAACTGTCCGTTACTCAGTGAGATCAAAATGGAGAGAACGTATATCGGTGTAGAAGGTGAGGAAGATTCCAACTCCATGCCGGATTGTTTCATCAACCGTCAAGTAAAAGCGGTTTATTTTGGTGATAATATTTTACTGAATGATGCAAGTTTAATCAAATTTTCTTCCATTTGTCTTAGTTTACAACTTCTTGACTTAAATGCATGTGAAGGTATCTCTGGAGAATGTATTGGTGAGGTTATGAAGAGATGCTATGAGATAAGGTACTTAAACCTTGCACATACAGGAATAGAAAAGTTTGAGATAAACTTTCAAGTTTCCCAATTGAAGGTGTTGAACTTGTCAGGATCAAGAATTGAAGATGAATCACTGTCAAGAATTGAAGAATTGTTTGTATGTTACAACTAAGGGAGTAAGGGAAGCAATAGAAAATTCCATAGCATTGAAAGAGTTAAATTTGAAGAATTGCAGTTTGGTGGATGGTGATTATGTTTGTGGATTAATATATACAAGGCCTTCCTTGAGAAAAATAATCACACTTTCTGGTGCTGATTTTTATGGTTGATTTTTCAATGTTATAATAATAAGTACCTTGCATGTGTGGATAACATTTTTGTGATGAAAGAAGTTGAAAGTTGTGTGTTTATCTTTCTTTATGTGTTATGTAATCCAAATCATGGAAATGTAAATAAAAGGAACATTTTGTTATCATAAAAATTGATGTTTTTCTTTGGTAATTTAATTAATCAAGTTTCAAGCATTGACAAGTGCAATATTTATTAACACATTGTAAACTTAAAAGCATTCATTAAATGGTTTCTGAAGTACAAGAAAATACATAAACTAAAAGACATCAGAAATCCATTATAATATGGAGATGCTGAAGAAGTAGTCACATTTATTTCGGTTTGAGGAGAGCAGCCTCCCAAATAGGGAGATAATATATAACAAACTAAAATTATTCTGATTGAAGTAGTCCAGCCTCCTTGTAGCTCTCAACAGAATCAATGAGTGTTTCCTCCAATGGCCTGAATTTCCATCCCAAACTTTGCAGTTTCTCTGAGCTAAAAATTTTGTAATCATCCATCTCAATATAGCTGCCAGCAATGAAAACTTTAACATAAGATTGTAACCATCAAATCTATATAGGCAAGCTACGAAACACTGACAGATTCAACGGACACGGGTACACTAACACCAAGGATAATTTGAAAAACGGAATTATTGAATTTAAACATGTGTCGGTGTTTGAAAAACGGGCACACTGACACCATCAAATCTATTATTGAATTTGAAAAACGGAATTTGATAAATGGGCACACTGACATCAATGCCGGACACGGGACACTTTCAACCTAAATTTTCGGTGCTACAAAGCAACAATTAGGATTGAAACTGCAACTGCAAGTACTCCATCGTACAACATTGTTTGCAATTTTTCCTTTCTCATACTCCTTACTCAACAATTTTCCTAATACAAGTATTTATCTCTCACACGAACTTGCTTAACAGGTAATCTCCTTTACAGATACTGCTTAATTAATGGCTTCTTTAGTTTTCTGTTAAAAAAATTCTTTCTTTTCACGTTTCTTACATATTTCTTATATATCTTGATATTATTAATATTACTGATAATATTTAAATTTAGAGGTTGGTTTATGACTACTACTTTAGAAAATGAAGCTTACTTCGTAGGGTACTTGTAGTTGGGATATATACTCTTCAATTTCTCCACCAAATCTCGTGTGACGATAGTGTGTGAAGTGCAAATGTATCTCCCGTCTGCCTCGTGATTCTCATAAGCCAAAAGGATTGCATCAACTACGTCTCGTACGTCAACAATCCAACGAAGCTTATTCTCCAATGAGTCACATCCTTCTAAGAAAGACAAGATGAATAACATGAAAAATGATTTTAATATTTATATGAAATCTATAATGTATGAAATTAGTTAAATTATACTGGCAGAAAAACAAGTTATGCAGAGAAAAATCTGAGCATATTTGTAATTCATGATCTATCTATTTAGTAGCAGATAGTGTAGCTTAACGGCTGATTCCCAAAACACTATAGCAGTGAAGCGGGTAGTGGTACAGACATACACATATAAAGGCTAAAAAAATAGAAGAATACACAAAACTTAACACATATTTATAACTAAGCATCAATTTTTTTTGCTACTAATATTCAAACATAATATCCAAATATATATTGAAGCCAGAACTCTGAATCTGTTATGCACACTAAAAATAAAAAACTTACACAACCAAGGATTTTATAGAAGTTATGTGGTTATCATTATCATGTAAAACAAGGAATTTTAACACGCATTATACAGTTAATAAATATGCATGTTGTAATAAGAATTTGATAAGGTATATTAGTAGGCACCTTTTAAAAGGTTGACGAGGACCAAGCTACTTGTATTTGCGGTTGACTGTAAAATTGGTCCCAAAACATGACTAGGACAAATGCTTACCACGTTAAGTCCAGTTATTTTCACGAAATTCAGGGCCTGTTCTTCTGCTTCTGTCTTGGCATAACAATACCAGTTCTGGATCATATGCGACGCATAAGTTTATTTACATAACACAAAATTCTTTGATGATTGAAACATAGCATATTTTGCAACTTAAAGACCTGAATACAAAGTAGTATAACAGACACTACTATAATAAAATCTTAATGACCTTAGTATTTTTGCAGTAGTCTTTGTCAGACCAACAAGACTCATCAATCACTTTATCTTTTGGTAAATTAGGGTTGATAGCAACAGCAGCTACAGATGATACAAAGACGACACGTTCCACATTAGCTTTGAGACAAGCTTCAAGTACAATAGCAGTTCCCTTCACTGCAGGCTCAATCACTTCCACCTGCAGATTAAGCTTCAAGTATTTGTCACTTCAGACTTTTTCATGGATGTTGTGTTTACTAACTTGAAGGCAAAACTAGAACTATGCGGTGACATATCAAATTAGTCTGCATATAAGAGAACATTAGAAATGTTACCTCAGGATTAGGTACAACTGTTGAAGGTACAGGGCTAGCAACATGGAAAACTGCACTGCATCCAACAATTGCAAAGTAAACTGATTCGTAATCCAAGATATCTGCTTTGAAGAGTTTAAGGTTCTCAGAAGCTTTTTCCAGTTTCAGCAAGTGTTCATATTTCGGACTACCTGCAGTTTGTCAGACATGCATTTCAAATGAATCGCAACAACACTCGTACCTCAAAACAATGAAAGAAAAGATGCACAACAACATCCTCTTCAATTGGTCATATACTAGTCATGGAGTTGGTTGAAAACAAAGCATAAAGGGTTCTCACTTCTCATATGATCTATGAAGCATAGACACCTTCGGGATTTGGCGTCTCTGTGTTGACACGAGTTAGTCTGACACTCCTACAAAAAGTGTCCAAAAATCTTTTTATTCTTTATATCGATACACATCTAGGACACATCTCAAATATATATATATACAAGGATTAAATATATATTTGTCGGTGTCATCAATGTCCTATGTTTTTGACATTGAAAGTGTTGACTTGTCTGTGTCAGAGTCCTATGATGGTCATAAATGGAGGAAATATATTGTTAATTTGCTCTAGTTTTGCGAGTTGCTACGTATTGGTTGAATTTCATTTAGACACTTAGCTTTTGGACTAAATTACCATTTAAGTCCCTATAATTGAAGGTCATCACAAGTTGTTTAGAGCATGTTAGTTAGAGTATATATCCATAAATTTGTTTAGACCTTCTCTTGATCTCTCTTACAGCAACAAAATTACATGTCTTCTTTAAGCCTTGTTTCTTTCCATATATAGTAATGAAATTCTTTGCTTATTAAAATAAACGTATACAATACATATATAACATTAACAACTAATGAATGTATTTATAATTAATTCTAAAAAAAATGAAAATTAATAGGAATAATGGGATGAGAAATAGTACCAGGCTCTCTAACAGTTCCATTGACAAAGTAACCTTTGGAAAGAAGAAGTTTAACAAGCCATGATGCTACAAACCCTCCTGCTCCAGTTACACACACCTTATTATTGTTATTAACACCCCCACTTGTTTCCATTATCTCTTCCTCTTCTCTTACTAAAAACAAATCTCAGTGGAACAAACACAACTCTGAATCCTTAAAAATAAAATCATTCATTAACTTAACAATAATAGAATGGAGTCCAAGAAAAAACAATTATATTATTCAGGAAAATTTCACTGATGTTATGTTGGTGTCATGTGATTCATCAGTGGTCCATCCATGTTATGTGTACATTTATTTCTTAGCCATGTTAGGATAAATGGACAATTGTTAATAGCAATTCTAAAACGGCACTTCAATTATTTTTACTATTCTTAGAGAACACATAAATGCTGAATAGTTTAAGAGAAATGATATTTTTAGAACAACTTTGTTTATATTCTCATTATATTATATTCTCACTTTCTCAAATTGCTCAATCTATCCAACCAATCCACTTTTCCTGCAAAGGGATTGCGAGCTTTGTCCAAAAAGATTAAGATTACAATTTTTAGCCCTCTCACTTGTTCCAACTTTGACCTCTCTCTCCATAACAACGATCTGGTTGTTCTCTACGATGGCTTCCCGTCCCTTGTAGAGATTGACCCGTAACACTTCTCGGATTAGGCGTGTCCCCATGTGAACACAACACCGACCCATATAATTATACTGATTATGTGATTTTCTCAAATTATTAGCGGTGTCGGCATGTATGTGTTCGGCATGTATGTTTTTTTCTTTGAAAATGCCAACTTAGATTTGCTGTATTTGATCATTACTCTATGCACCATAATTTCCTAGTAATCTTGTATGGTAGGATTTTTATATAATGTGCATTGTAATACAACTAGTTATGTGTTATACAAAGTTATAAATTACATTGTTTTTCTTCACTTTCCCTTGAATTGTATCATCTGGATTTGATTCGTGTGTCATACTTATTGCAACCTTCACTGGAAACTTAGGTTTTGCACAGTTGCTGCAGCACACTGTTCTATGCTGTTACTACCATAGTTCATATCAACTTTCAATTTTTATGTTATTTCTTTTTGGACAAAACTTATAGACAATAACCTTAAACCAATTGATTGACCGCTGGATTATGAAGATAAGTGTGGATGTGGTGGTCTTCTTTGGTTGGAATTGCATAAATAACAAGCATTAGTCAAACTTATTTATATTTTGTTTGATTCAGCCTTCAGGCTGTGAATATTGGCTTTGATTTGAAGTTGATATTATCCTACAAATTGCATTAGACTCTTGAGGAAATATTATGTGATGCTTATTCATGCCCATTGGTGATTGATCTTATTATGTATGCACAATTAGAAGTAAGGTAATCAAAATTAGATAGGCCACTGAGTTACTGTGCTCATTGATTTAAAATTTGGACTAGGGATCAGACCAAAACAACATCATTATAATTTTTGGTTTATCTTTTAAAAAAGGTAAAGAATTTGGTCTACCTGCTAGAACTGGCCCAACTGCCTGTTTCCACCGGTTTGCTTTTTACTGGTTTTTATGGTCTTCCGTACTAGACATGGGTCCGGTTCCCAGATCAACTGGCCAGAGCAGTTTTTCTTTCCTTAATTTGAATCTAGGATGTGTGCTTGAATGGTTGTGGAATCCGCAAAGTTGTATGGTCGGTTTGCTTTTGACGCCATATTGGTCTGTTGTTCTTTTTGCTTAGGGCAGCTAAGGTTCGTTTGATGTGGTACTGCAGTTTGGCGCTTGGTGGTTTCCTCATGCTATCTTTCGATTTAGAGTATTGCTTGGATGTTTCGTTCTGTTAAGTGTGTAGCATGCTTCGGTTTCTGCTCTTGGTTTTGCTCCTTGCTACAGTTTTGTTTTTCAGGCTTTAGTCTTGTGCTAGGCTTGTGATTTGGTAGCTCAACTGATTTGACCTAAAGGTTAAGGAGTTGGAGGTCCAGGGTTCAAGTCCTGAAAAGGAGAAAAAACTAACATACTAACATTTGCCATTAAAAAAAAGTCTTGTGTTAGGCTCATCGTGGAGCTATAGTTTTTGTGTGTTGGCAGCATTTTTAGTTGTTGGTTTGTTTGATATATTCAGTATTTGTGAAGGGGTGATCTTAACTCCGTGGATGAATGAAAAAGCTTGCAAACATGCATAGAAAACAAACAAGCATGAAAAGAAATGAAAAATTGTATTCACCAATCAAGTTACAATGTGATACACTCACTATATATAGAAGCTATACTTCTATATTATTGCAAACTAGATTCAGTTATCAAACTAACTAACTGTCTAACCAATTAACTGCAAGTTAGTTAAACTACTAGTACATTACTTGTTATGCAAGTAAACTATTTTGCCTTCTCATTTTCACTATTAACACTATTATCTAAATACGAACTGAAAGATATTAACTTGGTGGTTCACATAATATTAGTTATAGGTTATAACCGGAAGAAACACTACATTGAAAATTAAGCGTGACACTTTTTTATTTTTATTTTTTTAGAGTCAAGTAACCTTCATTTTGAGATAAAAATATTATTTTTAAATAGGTTGCTCATTGTAGAATAGAGTAAGTATAAATGTCATTAAATTGAATAAAAATACTTCCAAATGTGTTTTTTCTTCTTGAAATTACTTTGTACAAATGTTTTCTAAGTTCTAAATAACTTTATGTAAAGCATGACCAGTTTCAAAAAGTTGTTGATGAATTCAATATGGTTGTACCCAAAGAAATCATGTGTTACACATTCATTTAAATGACTAAAAAATTGATAAGGTTTGGGCTCCATGTAAGAAAAACACATTTAAATTATGATTGTTCATATAAAAATTGGGCATGTGGGGTTGAGGATTAATTCATGGCACCACACCTCATTGCAAAAAGTCTCAAAAGTGAATAATACAGATCACCTTAACATATGATTGATGATGCCTACCTAACAAGCAAAAGACTTTCTAGAATGTCATCATTTGAACTTGATCAGCTGGCGTCTTATCTCATCATAATCCAAAACTCTCACTCAATGTGATTGGTTTATTGAGTTAATAAATGATTAAGCCAATATTACATTTGTTGATCATTCTCATCTTAACAATAACTTTTGCTTCTTGTACCAACCTTGTTTTGCAAAGAATCTTGTTTCTTTCTACTTGTTTGTTAGATCAATATTTATTATGTCAAATATGGTAGTGAAAGATTTTCCTCAAGAATGTTGGGAATCAATCTTCAAATTCCTTGGCCAAGGGCATGATTTGGAGTCTGTTTCTATGGTCTGCAAGAAATTCCTTTCCATTACAAACCAAGTGAAATTTTCTTTAACAGTACATGATCCCACTGTTCTATTCCTTCCTCAGCTACTCTCGAGATTTTTAAGGCTCAAAGTCGTAGATTTTAGTCACTTCAATGGTGAACTACGAGGCTTCCTTAATCAAATATCAAAATCTGGGCTGGACCTTGATTTCGTTAATCTTTCCAACCAAAGAACACTTCCTGTTGATGGATTGCGAGAACTCGGTACAAAGATGATAAACTTGAGGGTTTTGATTTGCTCAAACATTGGCTCTCTTCGCGATAGTCATCTGGTAGTGATAGCTTATTGCTTTCCATTTCTTGAAGAGCTTGACATTAGCTTTCCTTTGGATTCTCAAGCATCTGATTTTGGATTACTAAGGCTATCTTGCATGCTTGAGAATCTGCACAAGATCGATCTTTCCGGTAATCACTTGATCACTGATAAATCTCTTTTGGCTTTATGCCAGAACTGCAGATCATTAGAAGAAATTTCATTCTTCCAATGTTTTAAGATATCCCAAGTTGGAATTGCTTCTGCTATCCGAATGAGGCCAAGTTTGACTTCGATATCCTTTAACATTGAAAAGAAAAGAATACATGGGCCTGGTTTGACACCCCTACCTATTAATTTGGATTTGATCGATTCATCCGTGAGCTTGAAGAGATTAAAAGCTATTGATTTGTCAAATTCTTTTATATCAGATGAGTTTCTTATCGCAGTCGCAAATGGTGCTGTTGATTTTCTGAAACAACTTGTCCTCCAAGACTGTTGCAACTTTACATTTTCAGGAATCTTCTATGTTTTATCCAAATGTCAGTATGTTCGATCCTTAGATCTTCGGAAAGCCGACTTTCTAACTGATCAATGTATCAAAAAATTATCGATATTTCTTCTTAACTTGACCTCTATAAACCTTAGCGGCTGTTGCCAGCTAACGAACTCAACCTTTTTCATACTCACAAGAAATTGTCCCTTGCTCTGTGAGATCAAAATGGAGAGAACGTATATCGGGGTAGAAGGTGAAGAAGATTCCAATTCCATGTCGGATTTTGTCGTCAACTGTCAAGTAAAAGCGGTTTATTTTGGTGATAATATTTTACTAAATGACGCAAGTTTAATCAAATTTTCTTCCATTTGCTCCGGTTTACAACTTCTTGACTTAAATGCATGTGAAGGTATCTCTGGAGAATGTATTGTTGAGGTTATGAAGAGATGCTATGAGATAAGGCACTTAAACCTTGCCTATACAGGACTAGAAAAGTTTGAGATAAACTTTGAAGTTTCTCAATTGAAGGTGTTAAACTTGTCAGGATCAAGAATTGAAGATGAATCGCTCTCAATAATCTCAAAGTGGTGCACTGGACTATTGGTTTTGGACATTCAGAATTGTTTGTATGTTACAACTAAGGGAGTAAGGGAAATAATAGAAAATTGCATAGCATTGAAAGAGTTAAATTTAAGAAATTGCAGATTGGTGGATGGTGATTTTGTTTGTGGACTAATAAATACAAGGCCTTCCTTGAGAAAGATACTAACACCTTCAGGGGTTGATTTTTATTGCTGAATAGAGGAATTCCAGTAGGACGTTTATATCATGTATTGTTTGTTATGTGTTATATATTCTAGTAATAAGTACCTTGCATGTGTAGATAGCATTTTTGTGATAAAAAGAAGTTGAAATTTGTGTTTATCTTTGCTTAGGCTTTATTATGAATTCCAAATCATGGAAGTGTAAAAGGAATATTTTGTTAACATAAAAATTGATGTTCTTCTTTGGTAAGCTAATCAAGTTTCAAGCATTGACAAGTGCAATATTTATTAGCACATTGAAAATTTAAAAGCAGTCATTGATTGGTTTGCGAAGCACAAGAAAATACATAAACTGAAAGACATTCACAAATCCATTATAATATGGAGATGCTGAAGAAGTAGTCGCATTTATTTGGGTTTGATATGTGGCAAACTAAAATTATGCTGATTGAAGTAGTCCAGCATCCTTATAGCTCTCAACAGAATCAATGAGTGTTTCCTCCAATGGCCTGAATTTCCAACCCAAACTTTGCAGTTTCTCTGAGCTAAGAATTTTGTGATCATCCATCTCAATATAGCTGCCAGCAATGAAAATTTCAACATAAGATTGTACCCATGAAATCTATACAAGCAAGTAGGTAGCTATGAAACAGTGACACAGACACCAGACACAACACCGACACCAATGAGAATTTGAAAAAACGGAATTATTGAATTCAAACACATGTGTCAGTATCGTGTTGATGTCAGACACCGGACACACCTTCAACCTGAGGTTTCAATGCTACAAAGCAACTATTAAGCTTGACTCTAAAGTACTACATCGAACAACATTACTTGCAATTTTTCCTTCGTTGTTCTCTTGACTCAACGATTTCTCTGATACAACTATTGATATCTCACAAGAATTTCCTTAACAGATGATCTCCTCACTAATTAATGACTTCTTTATTTTTCTGTTAATAACAATTTCTCTTATCTTTCACATTTCTTACATATTATTAATATAGAGGTTGATTTAGAAACTGAAGCTTACTTCGTAGGGTACTTGTAGTTGGGATATATACTCTTCAATCTCTCCACCAAATCTCGTGTGTTGATAGTGTGTGAAGTGCAGATGTACCTCCCGTCTGCCTTGTGATTCTCATAAGCCAAAAGTATTGCATCAACTACGTCTCGTACGTCAACAATCCAACGGAGCTTATTCTCCAATGAGTCGTGTCCTTCTAATAAAAAAAATGAATAACATGAAAAACGATTTTAATATTTATATGAAATCTATAATGTATGAAATTAGTTAAACTATAATAGCAGGACAACAAGTTATGCAGAAAAATATCCCCATGAAGGGCATATTCATAATTCATGATCTATGATCTAGTTAGTAGAAGATAGCGTAGCGTAGCAGCCGACTCCCAAAACACTATATCAGTGAAGCAGGTAGTGCTATGGCCATACACTAATAAAGGCTAAAAAATAGAAGAATGCACAAAATCAAACACCTTTCATAAATATGGTTATCATTAACCATATTAGGAAGTACTTTTTATAGAAGTTATATGGTTATCATTAACTCGCATTGCACAGTTCATAAATATGCATTTTATAATAAGAATTTGATAAGGCATATTAGTAGGTACCTTTTAAAATTTTGATGAGAGCCAAGCTACTTGAATTTGTGGTCGACTGTAAAATTGGTCCCAAAACAAGAGTAGGACAAATGGTTACCACGTTAAGTCCAGTTCTTTTCGCGAAATTGAAGGCCTGTTCTTCTGCTTCTGTCTTGGCATAACAGTACCAGTTCTGGATCACATGCGAAGTATAAGCTTAATTACATAACAAAAAATTGTTTGATGATTGAAGCATAGCATATTTTGATACTTAATGATCTGAATAAAAATAGTATAACAGACACTACTATCATATCATAAGGCTAATGATACATTTATATCATGCACAAATATAATAAAATCTTAGTGACCTGAGTATTTTTGCAGTAGTCTTTGTCGGACCAACAAGACTCATCAATCGCTTTATCTTTTGGTAAATTAGGGTTGATAGCAACAGCAGCTACAGATGATACAAAGACGACACGTTCCACATTAGCTTTGAGACAAGCTTCAAGTACATTAGCAGTTCCCTTCACTGCAGGCTCAATCACTTCCACCTGCAGATTAAGCTTCAAGTACATTATTTGTCACTTCAGACTTTTCATGCATGTCATGTTTACTAAAATGAATAATTTCGACCACACTGATTGATAAGCTGAAAATCTTTCAATTTACTGGTGTATTTACAAAACGAACGCAAAATCAGAATTACGCAGTGACATATCTAATTAGTCTGCATATAAGAGAACATTAGAAACATTACCTCAGGATTAGGTACAACTGTTGAAGGTACAGGGCTAGCAACATGGAAAACTGCACTGCATCCAACAATTGCAGAGTAAACCGATTCATAATCCAAGATATCTGCTTTGAAGAGTCTAAGGTTCTCAGAAGCTTTCTCCAGTTTCAGCAAGTGTTCATATTTCTGACTACCTGTTGTTGGTTGAAAACAAAACATAAAGGGTTCTCACTTCTCATGTGATCTATGAAGCATATACACCTTTGGGATTTGGCTTATCTGAGTTGACACAAGTCGGTCCGACACTCGTACAAAAGTGTCCCAAAAAAAACTTTTTATTCTTTGTATCCACACATGTTAGACACTTCTTGGACACATGTCAAATATATATAGAAAGATTATATATATATATATATTTGTCGGTGTCAGTGTCCTATGTTTTTGACATTAACAGTATTGACTTGTCTGTGTCAGAGACCTATGAAGGTCATAAATGGAGGAAATATATTGTTAATTTTCTCTAGTTTTCCAAGTTGCTACGTATTGGTTGACTTTCATTTAGACAATTAGATTTTGAAGTCACCATTTTAGTCCCTAAAACTCAAGTATGTATACATAAATTTGTTTAGACCTTCTCTTCATCTCTCTTATAGCATCAAAATTACATGTCCTTAAGCCTTATTTCTTTCCATATATAGTAATGAAATTCTTTTCTTATTAAAACAAACTTATACAATACATATATAACATTAACAACTAATGAATGTATTTATAATTAATTCTAAAAAAAATGAAAATTAATAGGAACGATGAAATGAGAAATAGTACCAGGCTCTCTAACAGTTCCATGGACAAAGTAACCTTTGGAAAGAAGAAGTTTAACAAGCCATGATGCTACAAACCCTCCTGCTCCAGTTACACACACCTTCTTATTGTTATTAACACCCCCACTTGTTTCCATTATCTCTTCCTCTTCTCTTACTAAAAACAAATCTCAGTGGAACAAACACAACTCTGAATCCTTAAAATAAATAATTTCATTCATAATTCATTAACTTAACTCACTTAACAATAATAGTATGGAGTCAAAGAAGGAACAATTATATTATTCAGGGAAATTCCACGTTGGTGTCATGTGATTCAGTGGTCCATCCATGTTACGTGTACATTTTATTTCTTAGCCATGTCAGGATAATAAATGGACAATTGTTTATAGCAATTATAAAACGGCACTTCAATTATTTTTACTATTTCTAGAGAACACACAAATACTGAATAATAATAATTTAAGAGAAATGATATTTATACCATTTTGTGACAATGTTTAGAACAATTTTCTTTTGTATTATATTATTTTATTCTTACTCTCTCTTATGATTTGGTTGTTATGTGCTGGTACTGACGGTCCATAAAAATTGAACTCTAAAATATTATAAAGAAGAAGCATGTATCATAAAAAAACGTCCAGTTAATTAATTCACTATATGTTATGTTAAGTGAAAAACTGTGAAAGGCAAAGCTACAATTTCTTACATAGATTCAGATCTAGATGTTTATGAACCAGATACTACTACATGTCAAATATCTGAATAAATATGAAATCCTTAATTAGCCTTAGAGGCCAATATGAAGCATGGAAATTGGTACAAGAAATATAGCAAATAGATTGGTTTGGTGATTTCACTAATTTTGAAATGATCTCAATTATGGGGAAGTTTGGAATTAAATGAAATGGGGTGTACATAGAACTCTAGTTGAGGTCTGGAAAACGGGGTGATGATCCAATATGTTAGACCAAAGCCTAAAGCCAAAAGCCAAAAATTTCAAGAATCAAAATGGAGTAGGTTTCTACCAATTTATCATCTACTATTCTCTTAATATTTCATAAAATATAAGTTTTATGATCATATTTCCAAAAAGAAAAGAAAAAATATGCATTGCCACACCAGCAAGTGATTTGTTAGTTTATTGTTCAACATTACACTTCGGTTAAATAGGTCCAAAATTCAATGACGGAAAATATTTCTGAAAATTGAGGATTATATTTTTGGATTTAAAAATGGAGGGATCAACGTAGTGAATGAGGCTGAGGTATAATAAGCTTTTCACAACTTGATGCCGAACTAAGTTGACAAAGAAATGTTAACATATAACAAAACTTGATATTTTTTTTAGGGTTTTGTTAACGAGTGCTTCTGAGGCACTCCTTAAGCATTCATAATATTGATAATATTGATGTTGGTGTTAGACAACACCAAGTCCAATGATGATAGGGGAAAATTGCCACGATAAAACTCTAAAAAAACATCACATGATGAGGAGTCATCAAATACTCATGCACATCATATGATACATCGGTATATATAGCATGAATAACTGACCGAGACAATGTAATACACCCAACCAAAATAATTTTTTTTAGCTTTCCCTCCAGTTAAATAATGGTTTCTAACCTTCTTTATAAATAGCAAAAATCATTACGCCTATGATATCTTCCCAAAGCCAGAACTCCAAGACCCAGGGTCAGACCTTGGGGAGTGCAAGAGGCTCTATCAAATCGGGCCTCTAAAAACTATGGGCCTCAAAAAAAATTATAATACTCACCCCCACTTAAATTAAAAAATTACATGTTACTTTTTTTTTCTTCTTCAGGACACGTATGAGTTTTTTCTAGACTCTAGTTCTATTTTTTGGACATAAATTTGATGTTATCGAACCACCATCAATTTGTTTAATCAGTCAATTTGAAAAGTTATTTCATTGAAAGAATCACAACAATTATTTCTTTTTCGCATAAACCATTCGTGTTCCCCTTTCCTACAACGTAGGAGTGACATTCCAAACGAAACCGTTAGGTAAGTTTCACCTCTCTTTCACTTAATTTTATTTTGTTTTGTTTCATGTTTAAAAGTTCTTAATGAAGCTTAGCTACACAAAAAAAATTACGTTTTTATTTTACTGGGGCCTATTTTAAAAATAGAATTGAGTCTCCTATTTCATAGGAACGGCCCTGCCAAGATCCTAGGGTCATGGCTTCGCTAAAACCAGACATATTTCTTAACTAATGACGAATCTCCACTCCTATTTCATAGGAACGGCCCTGCCAAAACCCTAGGATCATGACTTCGCTAAAACTAGACATATTTCTTAACTAATGGCTTCGCTAAAAATTCATGTTTTGAGAAAAATAAATAGAGGATTTGTCATGATTGAACCGTTGCTAGCTATGATAGAGAGCAAACTTGTTCAAGGCACTCGTCGATGTTGTAAGATTATTCGTAGTTGCTTGTCCAAATAGAAGGACACCATCTGCAAACATAAGATAGGAGATATATGGACCCTCTCTACCTGCTTTCATCAGTTCATACAAGAACAAACAAGTAAGGAGACATTGTGTGCTCTTGCCAAATACCACATTTTGGCATGAAGAAATTAGATCTAGCACCACCCACAAGACATTCATTTGCACTGATGTCACCAATTTGCATTAGCGCATTATGAATAAAAGACCATTTGATATAATCATAAACCTTAGCAAGATAAACTTTTAATTGCAAGCAAAATAGCCAATTTTTCTTCTCATTTTAGCCATACTATGAAGCATCTTGTGAACGAAAACAATATCCTCACTTATGTTCCTCTTCAGTACAAAATTGGTGCAACACAAAGACCTATCAGAAGGTCACCCATTCTAGTACTACTTTCGTCTAACAAACTTAACTGCGGAGTTCTTATGATATCTTTACTAGTAATGATACATAATATGATGGAATTCGGTGGTGTGTTTGATTTGGTTCAGTATGTTTCACATTGAATATCGTCATTCATCACTATATTATTACATAATGTGCCTCACGTTTTCTAAGAATAACACTTTTTACTAAGAAACATGAAATTTTTAGAATTTTTCTTCGAATTTTTCTTCTCTTGACATGGATTTGGGTAGAAAAGTAGTAGTAATTAGTTATCAACATAGAATATTGAAGGCAAACTTCATGAGATTCACTAATTGACGACACATATATTTTAGTAAGTATTGTTGTGTAGCAAATGTGAGTTAGAAGTCTCGTATTGCTTAGAAAAGTGGAGGTTAAACAATATACAAGTGAGAAGATACAATGTCTTACGATTTTAGGTTAAGATATAGTGTCAGACTCACTTGTGTAGTTGCTCTTAGTCCAATATAAATAATTCTTCGGACTCTCCATGTGACCCAACGGATGTCAATATGCATAATTGGATTTGAAATATAATTTAGGATGTAATAGGATGTAACGTTGGTTTACATGATGAATAGATCAGAATTGGCTGAATTGCATTAAATATGGTTTCTAATTATTGCATAGTTATTGCAAATGAGACACTGATACGAAGAGAGTATGTTGAGGAGTCCGAGGAACGTTAGAACCAACAACGAGCTAAACGATAAAAACCTAACATCGCATCTCTATCCAAAGCTTTATAACACAAATATATGATTCAACTCTTTTGTATAAATTATTCATCTAACTCTTAATCCATGTTTGACTAATCACTCACGCTTAAATTCCAACAAAGTACTCCTATATAAGCGGCAATTATCTTTGTCACCTATGTTGTGTTAAGTAAGCTCATCCATTTCACTTTCTTATATGAGATATTAGTCAATATCTTAGCAATTTAGTTAGCTAAATTAAGACAAATATGTTTATGTTAATTATCCTTGTTACTACTAGCCCATGAAGTGATTACTCAACTAATGACCTGAATCTTTGGTTTTTCATGTCATGTCATTAGGCTTATCAAATTTTTGCTTTTAAATGGTTGTGGGAGACAAAATGAATTACCATAAATAATCATTAAGCATGAGGATCGATCGATATAATATTACAATTCTTTGTGCTACACTACCCACCTTTCCAAAGATTTAAACTTAAAATAGTAAAGTTAAATCAACATTGTATTACCCCTCAAAATAAAAATCAACATTGTATATAGAAAATAATGAAGCACATTTTAATGATTATGAATCGTTATATTTTAAACCATATAAATTTGACATGCAAAAAGATCTATCCCAAAACATTGAGTCCAATCAAATTGGATCCTCCACAATCGAGTCCCAATATCTTCGACGGATTCTCAATAAGCTCCGCAAAATTGCTCACAATTCTAAAAAAAGTCGATCTAAAGTTACCAACTGATCGGAGTTTTCACACAAAAAAATGTCCAAGGGTTACCACTCAATGGGTTGAACAATTTGAAAAGGTCTATTAAACAACTATCAATATCTTCATGTTTGATGTACTCTACCATAAACCAAATTGAAACCAAATCCTCTACAACTTGATCCAACCAAATAAAATATTAGAGTATTATCTTTCGACCGTTAGATTAATACAACGACTGAATTTGAGTTGGACCAATTTAATTACATAGTTGCAGAGGATGTAAGTTCAAGTCCAATTTGGTTTATAGAAGACAAGAACAAACAAAAAACATTTTGGAACCCAATTTTGTCCTTGGAGTTTTTAGATCAAAATTTTGTCTTGACTAGGCTTATGCTTTCAAACTAACCTCAAAAAAAATAAAAAAAATAATGAACTATATATGAGCTTCTATAACATTGTTAAGATTCTCTAGAACTTAATCCACATATGCTTGGACAAAAATAAGTAGAAAAAAATTCATAAAGTTAGAAAACGTGCACTTTATCTTGATATATCTCCAGCCACAATATTTGACACATTTTTTTATCTTATCTTTGATATTCTCTGTATGCATTTGGTGTCAAGCAAATTATATATACTTGAGAAGGTTACAAAGCCAAGGGACACAAGGGTCCTCAATGTTGGAAAACATGATCGTGATTGTAAGCATGGTCATGGAAGACACTTCCCATGCACATTAATTAAAGTTGTTAAAACAACTGTATTACATTTCCAATGTGACATAAAGTTCCATGTTAAAGGATGTACTAAAAGACATCCTGTGTGTTTGTACTGCAAGTTTAGGCTTATTCTAGTAAGAAAATGTGTTCTAAGAATGGACTTGATATTTCAATATTTTAAGGAAAATGGTCCTAAAAAGAGTTAACATTGTGAAGCAATCAATCCGTTGATATTTTCTAATTTAAGTTTGATGGAGATGTATTTTGCTTGAATAGGATAAAAAAAAAAGTAGGATCTACACAATTGATGAAGTATCATTTAACTTAATTTTCAACTTTATGTTGGTCATTTATATATTCCTTTTAACAAATTAGCCTTACATGTTCTAAAATGCTTATTTTGAGTGCAGACTAATAACATGGGTCGGAATAGGCACTAGACTAAAAATTCTTGTTGGACGGTCTGATCTATTCTCATGCTAGGGTTTTACTATGTGTATAAGAAAAATGGGTAGCTTAGACACAATTCTATACAAAATTAGGGTTATACTATGTTGCTAAGATAAATGAATAAACAAACTATAAAAAAAATAAGTAAAAGTCCATTATGTTATACCAGTTGAGTTTTTTATAGTTAAAAACTAAAAAATGTCTTTTCTATAGATGTGGATGGTGAAAAATATATGATTCTCGTTGAAATGTAATTCACAAAGGTGAAAAACAAAAACAAAAACAAAAAATGTTAATCACTATTATAAAATTGATCATTTTAACTTCAAAGTTAGGTAGGAAAAAGATTAAAATGACAAATGAGATAAAAAAATCAAAGACTTGATGAAATTATATTAAAAAATAGAAAAAGTTGAAGAAAAAAACAAAGAAATAAAAAAAGTTTGTCTGGTATGCTATCAAACCAGGAAAAAGCAAATTAGAAAATTATAGGAACGGCTAAGAGTGTTTTGGCTCACTTGGTGGACTTTTTTTATTGACGACATTCACATGAATGACAATGAGTTTGATTTTCATTTTTTTGGAGTGAATGAGTTTGAATCTTGAATCTTCTTATTGCATGTGCATCCATAATAGAACTCTTTTTCTACTTTGGTACTTAGGTGGGTCGGACGTACAAATCGCATATTTACATTTTTTTTCATAAGAACCTTAGTATTTATACATTTCATTAATGTTAGTTACATGATAAACATTTAATTTTTAGGGTCTAAAGAGTCTTACATTTGATAAAATATGAAATGACAAATTTTTTTTTTATAAGTTATGATTGTCTTCGTGCAAATTTTGAAAGTCAATGAGGCACAGTAGGAGTAGAATGTGCTTTTATATTCACCGGTCAAATCATCATCATTTAAAATGTTCTTCATCCCCATCCCCGTCCTTATTTCCTCCATGGGGAGTATTCTCTCTCCACCTCCGTCCACACGAGAACCCATCAAAATTTTAAAAAAAAGTATCAAATGTCTATTATTTTCAACCTAATTATTAGTAGTAAAAAAAAGTTTAATCATAAAACAAATAAAAAATTAAGACATTATTTTGTGTCTTGTGACAACAATAAATGTCACATATGAATGAAATTTATACACATATTATAAGAAAATACAAATAAATATAATATAAAAAGTATTTGATTAAACACGCATAAATGTTATTTTAATAAAATGCTCAAATACGAGTCTCCGCGGAGAAGGAGTAAGATCACATTCCCGTCTTCATCCCCACGGAAAAAATTCCCCACTTTCAAGGCCTCAAATGAAACAGGCCCCACTGAAATTCTCATTTGCATGTAAAAATTGACATCCATATATCTTTAAAGAGAAAAATATAATTAAAATATAACATTTTAATATTAAAAATATGTGAAATGATATTTGAACAACCATTTTTTAACAACTTTTGTGATAATTTTATCTTTCATCCTCACATTTTGTTTTTACTTTATTTCTCTATTGTTTTGGTTTTTGTGTAAATACTCATATTTATTTGTATATTTAAGTTGAAGAAAATAGGCAATTACCCCCAAATTGTAAGTTTCGTCAATTATTCCCTTGAAATTGCACAACGTTAGTCAATTTACCCCCTCCGTCAGATTACCCCCCTGAAATTGTAAGTTTCGTCAATTATCCCCTTGAAATTGCACAACGTTAATCAATTTACCCCCTCCGTCAGATTTTTCTGTTAGTCAACATGACGTTTTGCAAACCCCCTGAAGTTTTGCACTTATGTGCAAAATGCCCCCCGAAGAATTTGCAAAACTTCAGGGGGTATTTGCAAAACGTCATGTTGACTAACAGAAGAATTTGACGAAGCGGGTAAATTGATTAACGTTGTGCAATTTCAAGGGGGTAATTGACGAAACTTACAATTTCGATGGTGGTGGTGGGGTAATTACCTATTTACTCATTTAGGTTGTCAAACAAGTAGTCAACAAAAAGTTTGTTCAAATAACACTCCTCTAAAAATATATGGGTCTTTGGAGAGAGATCAAGCTATCCTCTCTAATAAGCACTCAATTTACACCTTAACGAGGGTACCCATTTGATATTAATGCTTATCGCATAAGATAGAGATAATCTTAGTACAAAATGATCCTCTAATTAGTTAGTATTTTTTCAGAGAAATTAATTAGTACACTCAACGATAACTATTATAGACAAAAATCAACATTTTTTATTCATTTAATTAATGATATATATGATTTTTATTATAGATCATATATATCATTTAATGATCAATGATCGAAGGGTATACATATTAACCCTCCTTTTAGTATATAATATAAATTTTTAGTACATAGCTCAGATCCTCCTTAAGTGAATTTTTCTTTCTCTGAGGTCTTTTTGTTTGGGCTTTGGAATAGAGAAAACCTTCCTCATTTTAAGATTCTATGTAAAGAATAAGAGCATCCACAATGAAAACATCATTGTTTGATATTTAAATGGATTCTATGTATACATTCTTTTAAAAAAATGGATTTTATGTATACATATCATTAATTTATAATTTTTTAATAGTAATATTTAATAAGCATTAAATCTCTCGAATCTAAAACAAAATTTCTTAAATAACATCAACTAATCATCTATCAATAACTTTGTATCATTACATTTCATTTTTTAATATTAAAAATGTGTGAAACTCTATGATAAAGAGAATGCTTATTGGAAACCCTCTCCCCATTACGCATTCAATTTTTTTCCCCAATGCTTGTGAAGGTAAGTACTATCATTGTGGATTGCCACTCAATTCCACACATTTAATCATTTAATAATTTTGTACCGTTGGTCTTGATGACATTATTTGATTACAAGAAATCTAGATCCAACTAAAAGGGGAAAAGAGATATACAATAGCAATGTTTATTGTCAAAAAAGCAATGTTTTATCATTATCCCTTCAATTTGTCATACTTAGTCCTAATTGGCAGTATCTGTATGTATGTATATTCCTTGATGCAAGACCAAAGTACTTTTATGCATGTTTGGACAATAAACTATTAAGTGATCATCTTTTTCAAATTGTTGCCTTCTATGTTTCCTTCTCATCATAGCAGCGCCTACTACAGCCAAAGTGCTGGTAGTGGCTTTATTACAACAAAGTGCTAACCATATATATATATATATATATATATATATATTAAATAATTTACCTTTTTATAACAAATTTTGATGAATTCAAAAATGGATTCCCCGCTATAATTGTGTGATGTAGATACAGATCTTGACCGTCTTATATAATTGTGTGATGTAGATATAGATCTTGATCATTCTGTCTAAATTAAAGATCGAGTTCGTCTAAATTTAATTTACTAATTATGTGATTGATGATGTCCAATCAAAAATTAATAGTTAAAATTCATTATTGTATGAATCCGATGGCTAACTTGATTAGTACTTTTTTCTTCATTCCTTCTTCTTTTTCTCTTTTTTTTTAAATTGTCTTTCTTGACATATAATCCAAAGTTTATCTCTATAATAATGGTAAGAAACAATGTACAATAAACAAATAAAAGCTAGGGCTATCATATCTAACAACGAACATTGACCCCGCCACCATCCAACACTTTGTGAAGAATTTCAGACAACTTTAAGTAATATCAAATGTGAACAAAAACAAAAGCTAGAAAATTGTACTCTTTTGATACTAATTTTATATATCAAAGTTCATAATATGCATTATTTGTTACATTCTGATTCCACATGATCGTCAACTAAACGAACGTTTGAAACCACGGTGGTAACACTCTAGACGCGCGATTACAATGAAGTTACACACTGTAACCTTTACTTCAACGCACGTGAGAGCCTTTCTGCCGTAGAAACAAACACACAATAACGAGTGAAGTGAATTTCCAAAATTACTAAACCTTATACATTTATTACAGGTGATTAGTACCCCTTACTACCACTCTCTCTCAAAAAGGTGTCATGGAGAAATGATACGTTTTCTTTTGATATGAACTTTGTTTTAGGCGAGTTGGGTCTCAGTGACTCTTCGTGCCAGGGAAAGGTTTAAATGCTATATTATATTATATTAAAGGTAGTCTAAGATGAACCAACAGAACAAAGCTCAATTGAACCATAATCAAGCAACTCTTGAATCATTTGTTCAATGTGATCATCTTCAAGAACAGGTTGAAATTGTTGATGAGAAACTTCAACTTGACCTTCAAACCCAACACAATTATTCCCTTCATCAAGCCATCTAATTAAACTAGTTTCACCACTTGTTCCACCAATGTCATTGCCATAAACAAAAGGGCTATTATTAATTGAAGAATTGAAACTTTGTGTTGAAACTTGTTGTGGCTCTTTTTGTGGTGGTTGTTGTTGTTTGGTCATTTGAAGAGAAAGAGAAGCCATGTGACACTTATTTAACTTTGCAGTTAAAGTTGCTGAAAGAAGCTTAGATGAAGAAGATTGTGGTCCATTTGGGTTGTATGGGAAATTGGTCCGTGCTTTTGGTCCACACATTAATCTTGCTGCTTCATCATATGCTTTTGCTGCATCTTCTGCTGTTTCAAATGTTCCTAACCATATTCTTGTCTTCCTATAGTCCAAAAAAAATAAAAAAATCATCAATTTTCATAAACACCCTTTGTAATAATCATATGACCAAGTCAAGTGCATATAATAATGTAATTTCTCCTAACTCAATTATAAGAAAAAAATAACTAATTACTCACAAATCAAGAAAAATTGTTAGTAACCTTGTTTAATTTTTTTGATGTAATCAAAAGGATATTTAGATTTTCTCAACTTATTTCATTGAAGAGTATTTTGGAAATAATAACATTAAATAGAGTGAATTAGTTATATTTTGGTCCATCAAATATGACGATTTTTTACTTACGCTAACAAATAAGAAACACATGAAAGAATTTTCACAAGCAAAACATTAAGGAAAGGTTTGGTTCTGCATCGGAATGTAAAATATCGCGTCCCAATGAAATGTTTATTGTGATCTTGTGAAGCTGGATTTCCTAACTTCTGTTTCACCGCACGACTGTGTTAAACCAAAAGCCAGACCGAACACATACTAAGAGGGAGAATTTTGTTGTAAGAAAAAATCAATTTCCAAAAATACCCTTTATAATAATCATGTGATCAAGTTAATTAAGTATACTATATATAATATTGTAGTAAATTACATTAACAATTAAAACACATGTGAAAGAGTTTTTCACAAGTAATATGAATGAGAAAATGTTATGTTTTGATGAAGAAAGTGAAATTAATTAAAGTTGAAGAGTGAAGGGAAAGTGAATTACAATAAAGGGTGGCGAATTTCAGAGACCCAAGAACCCCAATGTCTTTGGCGTACACCTCTATAACGTTGTTGTGGTCTTGCCATGATGATAAAAATCGTGTTTGTGAAGTGTGTCTTTGAGAATGAGAAACAAAAAAACGAAGAAGAAACAAAGAAATGTGACTTAAGTGAAGTGAAGTGAAGGTGAAGCAGCTTTGCACATATTTATATTATGTTCTTTTTGCAGTAGTATTGTCCTTTTGTCAATTTATAAATAAAGGAAAATAATATTGGCCCACATAGTTGTGTTTTCACCCCTTTGTTGCAAATCAAAAAATAAAAGTTCTTGGATCAATCGATTGATCACTTTACTTACTTTAAAGTAAGAAATGTCAATTACTACCTCAGTTGTTTAAGAGTTGTAATTTTACACGATCAAAAGAAAGTAAATTTTACTATTGTTTTTCATGACACTTTTGAGTTTTGACTATTTTTACTTCATTTGTTTTTATGTGTTTGTTAAAGGATTTTCACATAAATTAAATAAACAATGAGTGAATAATTGTAACAGTTTTACAAAATTGTAACAGTTTTAACTATCTATCAAGAGGAATGCTGAGGACACTCTCTCTAACACTCATTCTCTTATTGGATGAAATCAATGTATGTCCCACCACTTTAAATGGAACTCATTTCCAAAGTGTGAGACTTACTTTGATTTAAACCAATAAAAAAGTGAGTGATAAAGAGAGTATTAAAAAGAGAGTGTTGCTAACACTACTCAACTATCAAACAATTGTTATAACTGCATAGGGAGATTTAATAAATTGCAAGTGATACTCACAAATCACAATATTAATTTGGGTGGAATTGAAATAAATTAATTGATATTACATTAAAAATAAAATTTGCACTTATTTTAGATTTGTTTTTTTTCTTTCTAAAATGATACTTACTTTAGAACCAAGTGAGTTTTATATTGTACATATATTTCTCTTTTTAATATAGATAATTAAATATATTAGAGAGAAAATAATAGTTCATGTTGTATTAAACTAAACCTTGAACTCACTATCTCTAAAAAATAAACGCTCCCACCTCTCTCTGAGTATCAGCCGCCCCTTTTCTTTTTCTCTCCCAAATTCAAACTTTTTACTGTCAAGATGTAGCTTTGATCTCTGGTGGTGGTTGTTCATCCTTGATGGCTTCCACCATCAAACCCTAGATGGGGGTGCTGTCACCAACGCGGTTGGTGGTGCGGCCGCCAGAGTTGTTAAGTTTCTCACTTTTTTCGTTTTTCTTTTAGTTTCTTCTAGTCTTGTTGTGTGTTTTGTTCCTGCTCCGAGTGCACGGTTGTTCATCTTGTCCTTTTGGTTATGATATGGTTTCGATCTATATTTTGGCATATCTGTGATTTTGGTTCTAGATATGTTTAATTTTAGGTTGGTGGTGGTGTCGTTTTAGGTTGGTGGTGACGTTTTTGGTGGATGGCGGTGGCTGGTGTAAGCTGCGGTGGTTATGATGGTGGTGAGGAGGTCGTGAGTGGTGGTGTTTTGTGGTGGTTGGGTCGTAGATCTTTGATCTGATACTTCTAGTTTCAAGCTGGTTGGTTTTGGATTTTGTACGGGTCTGTCGGGAGGTTTCGAGCTTGTGTCGTTGTTGGAGGTCTTCGGTTCTTCGCGTTTTTCGGCTGGTCTTTGTGTTTTTTCTTTCTTTTTGCAGGTTGTTGGTCTTGTTCGTGTTTGTTAGATCGTCTCATTGTTTGTGATGTATACAGTTGTTTGTTTGTTGTGTTGTGGTTGTGTGTTAGGGTTGTGTTTTTTCAAGGGTCTAGGGTCGAGGTTGTCTAGATCTCCCACAGCCTTTTGGTGGTTCACTTCCTTCTCAGGGTCGGTTTCTGTGAGTTGTCGGGGCCGTGTCTTGTCGGTGTTGTCGTTTTGTTCCTTCGAAGCCTTGCCGCTGGCGGCATCCTGCTCTTGGATTTAGGATTTGGTTGCTTGGCTATTGTTGCTCGAAAGAGCTAGATGTGCAGATGCTTCGTGTTGACGGAGTAGTCGTTTGTTGCACCTTAAGCCTTCCTGATTGGTTTGTTGTCGATGGCTGCAGGTCCTTCACGATTAATCCTCCTTCTTCGCAACTCCCGAATCGTTCGTCGTTGTCTAGATTGTGGTGGTTTGTGGTTGTCTAGCTGGGGGTTGGGGAGTGCGCCGGTCTATTCATATGGTGGTGTTGCAGGTTGATTTGGTGGCTTGTTTTGATTTGTTTGTGTTCGAGCTGGTTCGCTTTGTGCTTCTGTTCTGCCTTTTCTCTGTCTTTGGATTTTGGCGTCGGGTTATTGGTGGGTCGAGTTTTTTGGACAGGTTAAGGGGTCTGCTCTGGTGGTTCGTGAGTTGAGGGGTGCCTTTTTGGCTTGTGTCGGGAGTCTTGTGTGCCGATCGCTTTTGATTCGAGGTCGGGAGCAAGTTTCTGACTCAGGTCCTTTTAGGCTGTTATGATGTCTCCTCCGATAGACCGAAACTAGAGTGGTGGTCGAAGTTGAACGTTTGAAGCAAAATCAATATTGAGTGATTTATTGACCACTGTTGGTGGTGTTGGTTCTTAGAGGAGCTGTTAGGGGATTCAGCATTTTGATGGTGCTGGTGGTTTTTCATTAGGGGGTTTTTGTTGTTTTGCCATTAAAAAAAATGTTGTATTAAACTTTAAATATAGGAATAAACTATTTTCTAAAAATGATGGTTAATTGAAAACAAACAGATGGTCACATGATTAAAATAATTAATTATGAGTATACATAAATATCTATCATTGTTTTTCTCTTTTTAATTTTACTGATCTCTACTTACCCAAGAAGAGTCAAACTTATGGTGTCTAAAAAACATATACGTACTTGTTTTTACTTCTTTAATCTACCCTTAGTTGATGCTTATAAATTATAATTTCCTTGGAGATAGGAATATGTATGCAGCTTGGCAATTGGCATGTGTGGGCTTACAAAGCCTCGAGGGAGCAAGAGAAAATCAGACGGCTACCGCACCATTCATAATTCATGTATCTTGATGATCTAAGAGGAAACTCGAATCTACTAAATAAGATCTTGATTTTGAGCTTGTGAAAATAAAAGTGTAGATAAAGGGAATATTTCATTATCAACTACGGTTGGATTTAAGGGGAAGAGACTAAATTCTCTCAACATGATGGATTAAGATTTGAGTTTCAGACAAGAAATGTACACATATTTAGTGTCTCATACACATTGAATAGGATTACTTACGATAGATAAAATTTAATTTTTTTTATTTCATTAAAGATGGTAAACCAAGTTTTTTACGACAAAAAGTTATTAATAAAATTGATGGATATATTTTGGTATGGACCGAGTATTCTTTGCATGCAATTATGACGATTAATCCTTCGAGCCGAATAGAACTACAATGAATGGCAAAACTCTTCATCAAAAGAATTTGACACTGCTGCATTCTAAAGGCTGAATTTGAACACATGACCTCTGAATCAGCCAAAAGAAATCTCTTACTATTTTATTCAATTGCTCTTCGATAATTGATGGATATTGTGTCAATAACAAAATTTTCGAAAATATTAATCAAAATTCTTTGAGCAAATCGATAAATGCTTGATGTAGAAAAAAAAAGCATTTTCACGACATTTTCACGATTGAGGTGGCAATTTGAGATTGGCTTATTATCACAAACAACATGATTTCCATAAAATTCAAAGTTAAGTCATTTTGCAATTTATTATGACCAGAACATGGGTTTCGCTATGCATTTCGCGAACATAAAGTTTGCTTGATTTAGCATTTTTCTCGGTCGATAATAGATTAGGCGAGAGCAAATACAATTGAATGCAATTTACTTAATTTTTCTGAACTCCACTAAGAAATATGAAGATCGTGAAGACATCGGACTTAGCTAAGACTCAATAAAACTAGACAATTGGGCAACTAACTCGTGTTTCAGGTTTATAACACCATTGACCGAAAAAAGTTGTGAGCATGTGGCCATGTTTCGTGGAGAGTTACATACGTGTGGATAATATCAATAAAATATATCGTAAAATGAAGACTTTAAGTCAAACGTAGGACACGACATATCCTTCATAGCAGGAAAAATCACGCATTAACCGATTAAACTGAGCAATGCTAATTTTTGTAGGCAGTTTGCCTATAAATAATAGACTTGTACATTTTTTTTAAACACAAATAATCAACCAAGATATTTTACACATTTTTATCTCTTTATCTTTTTGTCTTTATCATTTATTTATGTATTTCTTAGTTAAGTGGACAACATTAAGACAACTCAAGATAAAGATCCTCACTTGAAAAAGGTTATCGGGGATATTAAAATAGGAAAAGTTTCTGAATTTAAAATTGATTATAAAAGAGTTTTATGTTTTTTTTAGGGAAAAAAAGAGTTTCATGTTGTGACACTCGATTTTTCTTCTAAATATTTAATGTGAGACTTGGATGAATGTTACTTTGATAAAACAAAACCAACATTAGTAGAGGATGTAATAAGTATATTTACTTTTTTCCCTATCCCAATCATAAAATAAAACAATAAAAGACAAATAACAAGCCTTTTAGACACTCCAAAAAGTAAAATGTAACACAATATTTTTTTTTAATATACCTACACAATTAATATGAAAATGCTATGAAATATACACGTATGTTAAAAAAAATTGATGCATTTGTTACCGTCTATATGTTGTAAATCTTGGTGATAAATATAGCTTGGGAGGTGATTTGTATGAATCGTAGAATAACTTAGTTTTTATTTCTTAATGAAGGAAAAGTCAATAGGTATAGTCCTTTTCAAAAACAAATAATAAAGGATTTATTTCAAGGAAAATAATAAAGGAATTGATCCCATAAAAAAGACGATAAATATTCTAAGTTATTCCGCTTACACTTCTAAGATCGTGATGGGGTCTCTAGGAAGAATGAAAAGGCATTATAATATAATATAATTAATTGGATAAACTAGTTTAGGAGCCAAATATTATAATTGAAGTCATCACTTCACTTATATGTCTGTCTATCTCGTTGACATATGGTAAATATTGTTTTTGTCAAGTTTAGCTGAAAGCTTTGCATTGCAACTAATATAGTAAAATTTTAAATTACTTAGCAGTAAATACTAAATACATTAGGTTCACAAGATGAAAAGAGACAAAAACAAACTGCCGGCACTCATTTAGCATGCGAATGCACACATATATATTTTCAGATGGGGTTTATAGGTTATATAAATGGATGGGTTTTGGTACAATTATATTTTAAAACTAACTAGTGGTATGGCAATAAGGGATGGGACTAGGGTCTAGGTTAGATTGACTTACAATGAGTTCCACGTCGAATAGGAAATGACATGATAATGTGTTTATAAGTGATGGCAATCATCACGTCACAAACAAGTTTTGTAGAGTTGTCATATGTCCAACAACGATTTTTAAGATGGTATCAAAACCTCTTCAAGATCTATTAGGTCACCTACTATCAGGTTTCCGCTATCGAGTCACCCACCATTTATGTCCACGAACCCACCCAATAATGATGGTCGTGAGGGGGTGTGTTACGAGTTCGCATCAGATAGAAGATGACCTGACAATAGGTTTATAAGTCGGGACAATCCTCACCTCACAAGTCGATTTTATTGGATTGTGTTAAGCTTAACCATGATTTCTAAGACAGCTGCTAACGACCTAGTCTACACTCTGTTAGATTAGTTTTTTTTTTTTTTTTAAATAGAGAAGACTTAGACTTTTTTTTAAGTCTATTTAGCTAAAAAGATATTCCCGCGAACCATAAAAAAAAGTCTCTTAAGTCTTTCGGACCGACCTACTTAAAAATTTTAATATTGATACATCAACACTCTATTTAAGGGTGGCAATGTACATCCACTAACCCACCATCCAATCATTTAATCATCAAATCCATCCACCTAAAATTAGTTTATGATTTGGACAATCCATCCACATAATTTTTTTTAACCCAAAGGGTTATCTTAACTAGAGCTGTCAAAACGGGTCGGATCTACCGGACCGACCCTCAAAAGCCCGAAAAAATGTAGGGCTTGGATATAAAAATTTAGGCCCGTTTAAAACCGGGCCTTTTTAGCCCGAGTCCGTTGAAGCCTGAGCCCGTCACGGGCTAGCCTGACCGGGCCGCGAGTAGCCCGTTTAATTTATAATTATTTTTTGACATTATAATTTTCTATAACCCACCATGAAGATGTAGTCATGATTCAATTGAGTACATTTAAAGTATAATGACATTAACTAAAGAATGTTTTGCATGAACAAAAATTGTTACCACGAGACACATTTATCTAACAATTAACATGATCCTAGTCTTGTTATGCGGTCTGCAACCATGCTAATATCATTTTATTAACTATTACATATATTGTGTAAAAAAAACTACTGCATATATTTGGACAAAAATGTGTCCTACTTAGGTTCATTTTGAACTGATACTGAAACACACGTAGTAAACATATACATTAGCTTCAAATGTAATGAATTCAAATTTGGGACCATTTTAAGAGTGAGATACTTTATAAAAAAAAATGGTAAATTGCTAATTGAGTTGTCGGTAGGTATTTTTTAGTGTAATATGTTATTTTTAAATTAAAAGCTTTAAGTAATCGGGCTGACTCGAAAGCCCGTAACCCGCAAAGGGCCGGGCTTGGTCAAATATTTTTTAGCTTGTTTATCTTCCGGGCCTTTTTGGCCCAGCCCGCAAAGTCCCGAACTCGTTATGGGGCTACCCAGTCACGGGCCCAGTAGCCCGTTTTGACAGCTCTAATCTTAACTAATATAGTATATTCATTAAATACAAAATTAAAAAATTATTGTGGACCCCAACATGTGGGGACCACCCTTGCTCGACCTTGTACGACCCCCTCTGGACATAAGTCCTTCCCCTATTGACCGCAGCTCGGATATCGATTTTTCATTGCTTGTCACCATTTGCTCATGCTCAAACCCAACCATGATCATCCCCGAATCAAGCCCTTCTCAACCTAGTCTTTTCCACTTGACCTCGTCCTTCCCTTGCTCAACTTTGACAACGAACTTGTGTCAAGTGGAGGCAAGCCATGGACGAGCGAGGTTAGACTGGGTGTATGTGGGGGAAAAGGAGATCCCTATTTTGAGTGAAGGTAGATTGAGATCGAGTGGGGTAATTGTCATTATAGTTATAAAATGATATTATTTTTTAACACAGTGAAAATTTATTTTTGACATAATTTAAGAATGAGTTGAATAGATATTTATCCATTGAAAGACGATACTTGATAGATTGGATGGTTTTTATTAAGGTTGTAAGAACCAACCAATAACTTGATGGTTCAAACCAAATCAATTAAATCAAATTGTTGGAGTGTTATGTTGATTGATGAGAGAGAAAATGAAGTAGATAAAGTTTTGATAAAATTCTGCATTTTTTTTTATATAAAATCATAAGTTTTGTGATAACTTTCTAAGTTTTTGATAAAAGAAGAAATTATTATATAAAATTAAGTTAAATGATAAATCGTAAAATTTTGCCTAATAAAATGGATAAAATTAACAAAGGTCTTCTACTGGATTTAAAAAAAAAAAAAAAACAGAAAAA
>Ga0228711_1000909_pt1 | contig 40714 bp, 26 predicted proteins | sample MedpolnodulmetaG_2_FD_177996 | JGI IMG/M metagenome (GOLD analysis project Ga0228711, IMG submission 177996) | Root nodule microbial communities from Medicago polymorpha collected in Santa Monica, California, United States - brown nodules | ecosystem: Host-associated > Plants > Roots > Nodule...
GGGGGGGGGGCTTAGATGTACTTCAAAAGTCACTTTGCAAACACTATGGAGGATCATCCCATGTTAAATTTTATGGAGTTCCACAAAATCATGTGTATGGATAACTCGGCCTTATCAACACCTTTTAAGAGATCTAGGACTCCTCATGGTTAAACTTGGGACTATGTTTGACTAAGAGATCTAGGACTATGTTTGACTAGTTATTCCCAAGGTGGATTCAACACTAAATTATGAGAACTTCTGACATATATCTCTGTTGGGTTTCCTGTATAATCTTTAGGCTAAAGTCCTGGATGAGACACTGACCAAGGTCAATGACAAGTGTGTTATGCAAAACAATATGCTTTTATCATTGGAAGGTAGTTCATGGATGAAGTGGTGGTAGTTATTGGTCTTGCCTATAAAATGATGAAGTGTCTTATTTTTAAAGTGGAATTTGAGAATGCATTAGACTCGGTTGGATGAAGTTTTATGGATTACATGATGATGATGTTCAGTTCTTTTGTTAGGTGGCACAATTGGATGAAGACATATGTTTTTTAGTGCAAACTTCTCAATTTTGGTTAATGGAAGCCGAACCCAATAGATTAATATTCAGAGAGAGTTGAAGGAAGAGGACCCTCTGGCTCTTTAATCTTGATCGTGGAGGGTTTGAATGAATCTATCAAGAGTGAAGAGGAGCGTAATATGTACTTTAAGTTAGAGGTGGGTAACTCTGGTCTTTCAATGGCCTACCTTTAGTATGCACATGATACATTGTTCTTGAGAAAATCTATTTTGGAGAACCATTGGTCACTCAAAGCTATCTTACGGTACTTTGAACTTTCCACAATGCTAACTTTTCCACGAGTAGTGTTTTGAATGCCAATGTCAATAACGAGTTTCCAAGAGTGGGAGAGCAGTTTCTTCACTCTAGTGTGTGGTCCCTTCTATTCACACATCTTGGGTTAGCAGTAAAGGCTAACCATAGGTTGGATCACACTTGACAGCATCTCATTGATACCATCTATATGAGGCTTGGTTCCACCCTTTTTTGTTGTACTATATTTTGAGGTGGTTAGGGTCGAAAATTGTGTCACCTAGGGGTCTTTTTGGGAATGTTGATAGTTTTCTAGGGTTGGGTGTTGGTTGGAAGGTTAGGTTTGCTCTTGAAATGATCTTTTTTTTTTGTTGGGGGGATAACATCTTTCGAGTATCTGATGGAAATGGTGAAATTCACTTTTTGGAAATTATTCTTGGTAAGAACCCTAGTAGCATATGCTTTTCCTATGAGTGTGAAGTGAAGCCTACCATGTGCTTTACCAGATAGGTTTCTTTTGGGTGTTGGAGAGGGGTCTCGATGGCCTTGTGGGACATGTTGTCTGCTCTTGATCGGCCTCCCTCACGGTGTCTCGTCTTTCCACATTTTTGTGGTGCGCTAGTCATCGGTATATGTTATTGGTGGTATTATGGTTCCCCCTGTATAGGATTCGTTATGGTTTTTTGTTTGGTACTTTATGCTCTTAAGACTGACTGCTTTTAGTACTTATTGCTCTGTGTACGTGTGGTTACCTTTTTATTCGTAATTAATATACCCATTATATTTTCCATTCAAAAAAAGTTTTCGTAGATTATAACAAAAAAAATGTCTAATTTGAGTGTGACACTTAAATAAATTTTCTTTAAAAAAATAGAAAATCACATTGTAGTTTTTTACTTAACACAAATACATGTTATTTAGATTGACGAGTAACGTTAATTAATATTAGAAAGGAAGACCAAACAATTATTTAAATACCTTATGTTTTGGTTGTAATTCTTAGAAATTTAACAATGTTGTGTTTATATATATATATATGTGTGTGTGTGTGTGTTTTAATCATATTTCTTTATTTTTTAGGGACGCCGAGGTTCAAGCATGGGAAGTATATTTAACAATTTGGTTACCCTTTGCCTCGACTTAGACTTCAGAAATATCAGAAATTCAATAGCTCTTTCTTTTGCCATTAAGTCTGGCCATCAACTAAAGAATCTACAAATCAATAATCAGGTGTGCTTGGGATTACTTATGTTTGTAAATATGTTTATTTCATATTATATGTGTTCAATTGAATGAGCTTTAAAAACAATGTGCAATGGCTATTATGGTCACAATATCAATATATTTTATGTCAGTAGAATAATAATATTGTAGTCAAAATAGTCTATTTTATTGTGAGGTGACCACAATTTAAAGTATACATAAATACATTCCATGACATGGTTTATCATATATGCTCTAGGTCAATATGGATTGCAATGGTGGGACGAGTGGTCAGAATGACAATGATTGTTTACCTTACCCTGGAGTCTTGTTTTGGCAATTGAGGGAGCCATGTTGGTGCGTCACTTATCAACTAAAGTCCCTTTGTATAAGGGGATACACAGGTGGTGAGTTTGAAGTTGAATTTGTTAAGTACTTAATATTAAATGGCGGAGTTATAGAGAAGATTTCTATCTGGTTTTTGGATGATTGTTCATGGGTTAATGTTGCAACAACAAATTGCTTGCTTTCCTATCCAAAACTCTCTCCTGAATTGTCATTTAATCTCAAACCTGGGGCTGAGTATATGACAAAATATGGTGGTAGCTTTGAAAAGTGGTTCCTAACCCTAAGATAAAGTGCTCGCTTGTTAAAAAGTGTTTTTGTTGTGATTAATCTTGGGGTTTGAACCATCAAAATTTCTATTAGACTTTTGTTTATTACACTACAAACTGACAATGGTGTTTTTTATTTTCTGGTTTGGTATATCTAGGATTTTGATACATTGTCCTATTTTCCAATTGCAATACTTTATTATAAGCTTTTATGCATTGCAGACAATAAATCCATGTGCGTTTTTCCCTTTGTTATTTTAAATTCCCTTTTATTTAAGTAAAATGGTAGTGTAAATTATTTACTTGTATGCAACTAATCTTATATCAATGAGTAAATCAATATAATTATTAATAAATAATATATGACATAGACATACTAGATTTTTGATATTTTTATGAACAACATTATTGTTGTACTTTCTTGTAGAAACAATAAATTTTATCGAGAACATTTGAACTCAACAATACAAGTAATCACTATCCTAATATTTTATATTCACCTGGTCTCAAGTGATCACATGGTTAAAGGTTTATGCGTCAACCTTGAGGTCCTTGATTCATATGGCAGAGTTTGAAGAGTCAAAAGAGACTATCTTCATTGTTTAGGAGAGTTGAAGAGGATGTTCAATGACATAACAAAGTTAGAGGATGAATGTACAAATTGAAAAACAACACTTTGAATGCAAAAAGCTTTACCATACAAGGAGGAACATAGAAGCTAGAGTGATAAGAATGTTATGGGTTTCTACAAGGCTTAATAGCAGTTTTAGCCCCCTAACTTTTCCAAAGTTGCGATTTTAGCCCCCTAAGAAAAAAACTACAAAACCGGCCTCTAAGTTTTGCACCTGTGGCAGTTTTGGCCCCAAAGGCCAATTTTGACTCAGTCTACGCTGACGTAGCACCCTAAGTGAGGTGCCACGTGTTATTATTTTATTTTTTTTTGGCCTTGGGGGCCAAAACTGCGACAGATGCAAAACTTAGGGGGCGGTTTTGTAGTTTTTTTTCTTAGGGGGCCAAAATCGCAACTTCGTGAAAGTTAGAAGGCGAAAACTGCTATTAAGCCTTTCTACAATAATGATTCTTTATTTATAGTTCTTCTTTTCTTATTTTATGGGTTTCTCAAAAGCACAATCTAGAATATATATTTTAGAAAAATTAAAGATTTTTTTATATACAACAAAATTGTAATTTGTTAATTGTTATTGTCAAAAATATTATTTGTAATTTGAATGGTACTTGGACTTAATTGTATTTTGTTAATGATTTTTTTTCTTCTTATTTTGAAAATAATTTTGTTTTAAAAAGTGATATCTACACTCACTAGAAATCAACTCCCTCTCAAAACAATTTTGATCACAAAGCACCAAATAATATTATGCAATCCGAGATTATGGTTACTCTCAGAATGATATTCTTCAGAATCTTGACAAAAAGATGCATAAGAATACCGAAAGAATGGACGAAACAAATGAAAATCTCGAAGTTTTTTAAATTATTAATTTCTTCTCAATGTTTCCAAGTGTATCTAGCATCTCAATATTATGCATTAGACAAAAAGGCTCACATGATCAAAATACCCTTGTGTAAGTTAACAAACACAAGTGTTAATACTACCTTAGTTAACTCACGCTACGTGACTTAAGTCACGCAAGTGTAAAACATTGCGTGAGTTAACTCACGCCGAGTATGTGTAACATGCCATAACAGGCAGAAACCTCTATTTTCCCAAATTTTGTCATTTTTTCAGTCCTTCATTCATTCATACATTCATTCAGTCAATTGCATACATTTTTCATCATTCATTCAAGCATTCACTCATAATTAAATTACGAAAAATAAAGGAATAAAATAACGTAAAATGTCATAAAAAGGCCAAAAAGAACAAATGTAATAGGATTACATCCAAATCCGATAAAATGTCATAATGCCAAAACCCTACTCCCTTGGACTCCTAGTCCTCCTCCGCGGAGCCGGCATCTGTTCCATCATGCTCCACTCGGACTGGATTCCCTACATCATGCGAAGAACCTCTGAATTACCAAACACATTAGGATTCCCCATTGCGCTGTCCACTCTGGCTCTGATGTTGCTGATGATCTGGTATGCGTCTGGAGGATGTAAGGCCCACTGCTACTCAACAATAACCTCCTCGTAAGGAGGAACAGGACGAAGATGGGCATCCGTTGTGTAGTCAGGAATGGCCGCAGGGGGTTCACAATAGGATGTGATACTCTATAGAGCCATCTCATGTACCCACTAGAATGGCTCCACGGCTCGTCATCCGGAACCAGATCACCCCTCTCCTACTAGCTGAGGACATGTAGAGCAAACTCCATGAAGGCCATAACCACCTCCTCTGGCGCAAGAGGCCTAATGTCTATAGGAGGTGTGGGAACTGTATGGACATACCCGTACTGCCTAACAACCCGCTGTGGCAAGTGACGGACCCTCCTGTCTTTGTCGGCCATGATCCATTCGGAGTACCAACATATGTCCAGAAAGGGCGTCGTGTCTTGTCATCTCTCGTACGCCCTCCAGATGACATGAGAATGCTCCAACGAATCAATGACATCTTTGTAGTGTCCATGATCAGAAAAGCCCCTGGGAGGTGTCCATTTGTTTGCAAGAGGGGCAACAACAGGGTCGTACTAATCATTAAGATCAATGAGGTTCCTGAAGTGCGTCAAAGTCCATCCCTGCAAACACAAAGAAACAAATTTATATCAGCACAAGTATTATACGAAAATATACATTTATGATCCAATAAGTAAAAAATAAGAAAAACAATTATTACCACAAGCAAAGTCATGTAACCACCACAGGAAATCACAGATGAGTCGAAGGTAAGAGACAACTGCTCATATAGGAAAGAAAGTCTCATCGTGCCCCATGACCAGCTGCCCAACTCGTCCATATCTTGTAGTGCACGCAGCCACATCAGATTAATGTTTCTGCTGTTCTTGCCGACAAAAATGGTGTAGCCAAGCAAGAGCAACAAAAACGCCTTAATGCAGACGATCCTAACTTCAGCATGCTCCGCATGCTCCTCCTCTGTGTCAGGCTCAATCTACTGATTACACTTATGCAAGAGCTCCTCGTAGCGCCTCTTCAGTTTAGTGAAACTGACATGAGCACCACCTTGATTTCCCACCTTCTTAGCAGCAGCCATCGCTGCAAAATGTAGATCCTTCTGCATCATTAGTATCCCCTCGTCACGAGTTAACTCTCTATCATGAAGGACCCTCCCAGTGATGGGGATGCCTAGAAGACACGCCACATCATCTAGTATGACAGTCATCTCCCCAACAGGTAGATGGAAGCTGTTGGTCACCTCATGCCATCTCTTTGACAAGGCACAAACGAACCTGTGAGAGATGTTATCTTACCCAGTCAGAAGAATGGGCCTTAAACCAGAAGCATTCACTTCGTCCCAAAACCAGTCATTTTTTATTCCCGGCTAAGACAATGTCAACTGATTAAGGCTCAACTTTTTTTGAAACTGAAATACAAAAATAAAACAAAAAAACAAACAACACCGTTAAATAAATCATAAGTAAAATAAACATTAAATATATTCTAACATAAAATAAGTAAAATAATCATTAAAATACGTTAAATAAACATTAAAATACACATTAAATATTCTTACATTGGCATCGACCCATAGCCTGCTTGCCACGTGTCTACCGAAGTGAGGTAAAAGCGTGGCTACAAAAGGCCCCCGTCCATAGCCCTTCGGTCGGGCCTCGTACTCCACAACCGGCACCCCTGATCCTGACCCCCACCCTCTTGCTGCTGAGGCTACTCCATATGAGGATGCTCCTTCTCAATATTAGGCTGATACTGACTATCCTGTTGGTGATACGCCTCATACTGATGCTGCTGATACGCATCAAAATGATACTGTTGAGGCTCCTCATAAATAGGTTGATCCTGCGCCTGCTGATACTCCTCATAGTGAGGCTGATGTTGATGCTGCGTCGGGTCCACTACCCGCGACCCATCAAGATGTCATGATGTACTGGCCCTTAGCCCCGTGCCCCCACCTCTTCGTCGACTAGGTTGAGGAGGACGGTTTGTGACCCTTTCGGCCCGTGCACTCCCGGTCGCACACTCCCTAACTATCCTCATTCTGTCAGGCTTCGGCCTCAGAGCCATATCTGCACAACATTTCAAAGAGCAAAAAATCAATGATTTATTTCATACGGGCATTGTGTCATTTCTAACAATTCAACAACGATACTTAAATTTTGGCAGTGTCATTTTAGTCCGTAAACTACCACATTATAGTCAAACATACTATAATCAATATTAACAAGCTATATTTTAACTAATTTCATCATTAGCAATCAAAAAACCCAAAAAAAGAATTCATTGAGACATTTTACCAAACACATAGAGTGCAATTTTTAAACAACTAAGAAATCTAACAATTTCTAAACCCTAAACTACCACATTGTACTCTAAACAACATCTAAACTACAATTCCTAGCTTAATTCATCACTAATAATCCTAAAAACTAACATGCAATCCAAATTTCTAAAAACCTAAAAATATCTAATTTCTTTAAAAAATAAAAAATTTCTACAACAAAAAAGCAATGAAGTAGAATAAGAAACACTTACTTGTTCAATTGCGTGATTTGATGATGATTTGCTTGAGTTTGGTTAAATTCGAAACAATGGAGAGAAAAATCGTATTTTGGATGTTTTGAAAATGAAGGGGTTATGTTTCTGTTATGCTGATGCATATAAGGTGCGTGAGTTAACTCACGCTGCTCTCTAATTTTAGCTCAGTGATCCAAGACTGTAGACGTTTGTTAGTTTTTGATTTAGTAACCTCTGATGTTAGGTTTATTCGGAGACAAGTCAACGAAGTCGTTCATAGATTTGCTAGGGTGGCTTCGTGTCATGCTAGTTTCCATATTCATATTAGGATTCCATCTTGTATCTCTACTATTATTATGAATGAAATGCAATAAGTTTCTTCTTGTAAAAAAAAAAAAAACTCACGTTGCATAAATTAACTAGCATAGGAGTATATTTAAAAAATCAATTGGGCGCGAGTGTTTTGTGTTGGGTAAAGAGCAGAATTCTTCCTATTTTTACAGCTAGATCAACCTTATCGTGTTGATGGGTCCAGCCAAATGCAAGTTGCTTCTTGCAATTACTTAGCCCATTAATGTTGCTTCTTGCAAATGCATGGATGAAATTTCTTCACATAGTAATTTGTAATATTATTTCGTATATTTTACGGTGGAAGTGAGTGGAGAAAAATATTGTAATTTGTAATATTCTTTCTTGGGAAGGAATACTTTTTGTCTTTTGTCCAATGATTTTTTCCCTTTGAATCAGAGGGTTTTCCACATCAAATAAGAACGTTTATTTTACTGACTTGCGGCACTGCAAGGTCCAATTTCCTTTTGGATTTTAGAATAATTTACACTCACATTACCTACCTTCGTCAAGCCCCAAACAAGAAGACAAAAATAAAAGAGCAGGAATTTATGAAAGAAAAACAAAAACCTAGAGTCAAACCGGAAACCTCGTAGTTGTTGTGTATATGTGAATTTTAGTGGTGCTTGCCATACAAAAAATTATCACTTACACCAACCTAGATATTCTTAGATTAAAAACATAATTTATGAAAGTCACAATGAAACACATTGTAACAACCATCCTTCCTCTGTTCTCGCATCAGTTCTGCCTCTCTATGTTCTATCGTCTTCTACGATCCCCTTTAAGACGTTTCGTAGCACTGCTTAAAATTGTGCAAGCAGACTATCAACCACGACGTCCTCAGGATAAAACAGTTCAGCTATAACTGTATCAGAGTTCTATTGCACTATAGGTTATGTTCTGGAAATACACCTTTCAATATGGTGCTAAGACCACTCCAATATGGTATTGATACCACTCTATTATGGTACTAAGACCACTCTTATATGATACTAGGACCAGTCTTATATGGAGTCTCCACCACTCTAACCTCTAACTTCTCCAAGGGCATAAAACATAAATAGATGAACTATATTCTTAAGATCATTCTTATTTTCCGAAGGGACACTTTATCTCAAAATGGACTATGATCTTAAGAATACTCTTATTTCTGAAGGGACGAATTTTACCGAAGGGACTATGTTCTTAAGACCATTCATAATTCCGAAGGGACATTTTAAACTGAAGGGACTATGGCCTTAAGAACACTCTTTAAATCCGAAGGGACAGAAAAAGAGGGAGAAGAAAAGAATAACTCATCAACACAAGTTAAAGGAGGGAGAAGAGAGAAGTTCTTTGACAACTCAAAAGAACTTTTGGGGTGATTACAAATGAGGAATGAAAGCTCTATTTATAGGTGAGGAGCCAAAGATAAATTACAAATCTAATGGCTAGGATTAGTTGACCACTACAAAATCAATGACATGATTTCTCCTAATAAAGGAGCACTCAATGGGATAGTTGACATGAGAATTTTTTAATTCAGAAATTAACACTCATAGTATTCCAACAATGTATTTATGAGAAGTTTACGTGCAATGAGTTTGAATGGTAAGAGCTCGCACTTTACTCTCTCATGTCGAAATCACGTGAGAACCATTTCCTAAAAAATGACATGAGGGGGATACAGTGAGCCCAAATGTTCTTGTTTTTTTTATTCTTTTTCAAAATTCCTTCCTGAAAGGCTATAGTTTAAATTTTAAAGGCCTTTTTGAAGTTTTTTATTTCATTATGAGGTGTAGCACTATAGTCGCGGCGACACCCTTTATTTTGGCCACTAAAGCTGCAACTATACTAAACTACTCTAATACCCCAAGAGCTATTATGGGCCAGGGCAACTCTAGTACTATAGTGCAGTATTTACAACACTGGTTTTGATTTATTCGTTTTTCTTATCTAAGTAATGTATCATTAGTTTTAGTTATTTTTTTTCATGTTTTAGTATTCTTTAGACAAAAGATATTTGCATGAACAAATTTAAAGTAGAGAAAATAAATCAGAGACACGAGATTTTAACGTGGAAAACCCTCAATATGAAGGAAAAAACCACGGGACCTAGTCCAGTTAAAATCATCCGCTAATATGTAGGATTACATAAGTTTCTTCGTATCTTTAGTGACCAATGAATTCTTCGACAAAACAGTAGGCATCAGTGTGTCGCTTCTGCAGTTTGTGGATGGCATCACTTCTTTATTTTGCTTCTTCTCTTCTAATTTTCCTTGTTTGTCATGGTAGTATCGCTGCTGTATTTTTTGCAGCTTTTGTTGTTGCTGGAACTATGTGGTATGGTTCAGCAACTACTCCGATTGAATTATTTGGTCCTACTCGTTATCAATGGGATCAGGGATACTTCCAGCAAGAAATATATCGAAGAGTTGGTGCTGAACCCACTTGAGGAAATGACCATTTGATCTGATGAAAATTACGCAAACACTCGATAACTGTCTTGATCTTATCAGATGATATCTAAAAAATAATGGACAAACATAATTAATTAATAGCAAACAAAAAGTGAATCTCAGACAACTTGTGAAAAAATTAATTTAGTACAGGTAGATGTTAAGAGACATTACCTTGTTGGCCTTGATTTGCAACATGTCGTGGATGATATCATGTATACTCGTTCGCCTTGATTTGCGACATGTCGTGGATGATGTCTTCACTTTATCTTCTTTCTTTATTTGCTTTTTAGGTCACCATTATTGCTACTGCAACTTTTTCTTCTTTTCTTTTAAATACCTTCATGATGTTGAGTTTGGCTTGATGAATGTCTATCTTGACGTTGACGTCATGATATTTAGGCCAGACCTTGAGTACTCCCGGTCTTATTTCCTTAAATTGATATCTGGAAATCAATTAAACTAATTAATACAAAGATCACTCAGAAAGTGTTAAATATTATTTTTTTTCTTCATTATTATGAGTAATAGATAAAAATTATTTACTTGTTTTCGCTGAGGAAATTTGGAACTTTGATCGGAAGTACGGGTTTCTCATTACTGTGTTTGCCGACACCTACAACAAGAAAAATATTTTTAGCATATGAAATGAAGAATAAACCAAAGAACCCTAACTACTATACTACATGTCACGGATTTTTGTAGTATTTGCAGATGAAATAAAAAATTAACTAAAAAACGTAAAATTTAATTCTAAAACAATAGAAGATACCTGTAATAACTTCCAAAGGTTTTGCCTCAGTTTTTATTTCATTTAAACGTTCTTGAAGAAAGTGAGTAGCTTCTTCTCCGTGAAGCCCGTGCAGATCTATTCTCCAAATGTTGTTTTTGCGATTCATAATTTCAAAGATTTTTGCAGCTGCTTGGCGATGTAGTTCCTCGGCAATACGATGCTCGTCTTTTGCAATACGAGCATATTGCTTTGCTAATTGATGATCATTTTTGTGATAAGCTTCTTTAGCGGCCTTGTCGTGTTGAGATGCTAGGCTAAAATTATAACCATATAAAAAAATTAAATTCAAATATATTTAAACGTTTGATCTAAAATTAAGATTATATTAATATTAATAGTGTATGTTATATGTTAGTTTCCTTCATTAAAGAATCCAAGGAGGCCTGCTTGATGTGTGAGAAGTGTTAGCTTTTTCATGGAAACTTCTTAGTCGTATTCCAACTAAAGGTAATCTAGTGTTGTGTCATGCTCTACTGTTGGATTCTTCTACAGATTGTGTGTTTTGTGCTGGTCGGGAGGAAACCTCGTGATCTTATTCAAACTAAAGGTAATCTATTTTTACATTGTTAAGTTTCTTATAAGGTGTGGTCTAATGTGTTTAATTGGCTATGTATTGCTTAAATTAGTCAACAAAATCCGCTTTTGCAGTAGGAAATTGTGTAGGTCTTGGATGATTTGGCAGGATGTTATTTAGGTTATGTGGAAGTCAAAAAATGAGATTATTTTTGAAAGCATGTCTCGGTTATTGGATGTTACTCCCTCCGTCCTTGCCCTTTTCACATTTTTTAAGAAATGTTGTCGGTGTAATTAATGTGTCTATTTTGTGTGTTACTATTACCAAATTGCCATTTCTTTGTATGTGTATTAAATTTGATTTTTCATATTTCAAGACAAGTTAGTAGTATTAATTAGAGGTATGTTCAAGAAAAAAATAAATGCATCTAGTAATTTGAAAGGGGGTTTACATTTAGGGACAAAAATAAAGTCAAATGGGGGTTTAAATATAGGGATGGAGGGAGTATTTTGGTGTTGGCATCTAAGAGATTGTTTGAACTAATAGTTTGTGTTATTGTTGATTTTGGTGTTTGGTCCCAACTGAGGGTTGTTTTGGTGTTGTAGGAGTTTATGGTGTTTTATTGCTGTCTCGGTTAAATTGTCATACAAGGTGTTGGAATGTTTGTTGGTTTCGGATGCGAGGAGGAGTGTATTGGAGGAAAAAGTGTTCCGGAATTTATGGAAAAGCCTAGCTACGTCTATGGTGTTTTATTTCTGTCTGATGGGAAAAATACTTACTTGAGCACAAACATTTAGACACTAAATTTAGACAAACATACATAATTGAGAAAAAGTAGAGAGAAAAAAATAATTAAATAACATATATTTTTTTAAATAGTTAACTAAAATGTATTTTGTGTGTGCGCCTAAGTCATGTGTCCATACCTAGCAAGTCTTTCTCGTCTGATGGTGGTGTGGGTCTGATAGGTTTTGGTTTCAAGATAACAGGAGGAGTGCTTTTATCAAGATTGAAACCCATGTATGAGTGTGTGTTGTGTTAAGTGACTGTAAATTATAGTACTATCATAACTTACTAACCTTTTCATTTCCCAAGCATCCTTACGATATGTGATGTAAATTTCATTATTCTTCTCTGAGGGTGACTTGTTTTTGTGGCTTGTAGATACATTGCATTCAGGTCCCTATTATCCAACAAATAACATATTAAAAAAAATTAATTCAAATATATTGTATATTTATATCTTTCTAACTTATTTCACATCTCTACAGCTAAAAAAATCACATCTATAGTATATACATGAAGATTAAGGTCTAAATATACTCCTAATCTTTTTTTTTTTACGGGATCTGTCTAGCAAAAAAGACGGAGTTTGGTGTAAATAATCCATAGTTTTTTGAAAGAATATGTTTTTAGCTAATGATAAACTATTTTTTTTTTAACGGAATGATAAACTAATTCTTAAGGTAAATTACATTGACCTCTCCTGAGTTTTGCCAAAATGTCACTCACACCCCCTCTATTTTTTAAAGTGACACTAACCTTCCTTATTTACTTTTACATCCATTCAAGGTTAACACCGTTAGACCATTGAACAAAAAAAAAACAAAAAATTGTGATTCTGCACTTTGAAAAAAGTTTGTTCAAATTCCAAACACGTGTTCAACTTCAAAGTAACATGTGTTCTTGAATATCTTAGATTGGTTTATGAACTACTAGTCTGTTATTTTTTAAGAGAAATAAAATCAACCAAATTTAATTGATTTTATCTAATTGAACGATAAATGAAAAGCACCTCCATTAATGGCCGTTATATCATATGTTGGGCGTACTTTCGCAGGTATGTGTTTGGGTGTTCTTGAAAGAACAATCACATGTTATTCCTACTGTTTTTTTTTTATGCCACGAACCTACTTATGAATGGAAATATGAGAAACTAGTCAAACAACAAAGTATGAGTATAACCTTGTGAGATTCACATGCTCACTACTATGGGAGTTATGTCGTTCATCAACCTTGGAGCATTAAAGTTGAAAAGGAAGGAGAACGGTTGCTCAGTAAAATTAGGATAACAACCTTACAAATTTTGTTTTGTTTTCACAGAGATCTAACGCCGTTAACCTTCAAGGGAGGTATGTGTCACATTTAAAATAAAATAAGGGAGGTTGATGCCATTTTGCGAAATAAAGGGGATGTGAGTGACATATTTGCAAAACTCAAGGGATGTCGGTGCAATTTGCCCTAATTTTTATTATTGATATATTTTTAATCTTAACAATATTATGAAAGGGTTGCTAATTTATAATATATTGATTCCTTTAAGTTATTTTGGTCACACACATAAATCTTTAAGTTTGTTAACGTTTTCAATTTAATCATTATGTTAACCAAAACGATGATGATGTAATTTAACCTATTAAATACAATTAAATACCAAATTAAGTATTTAATGAATGATTTTGTTGCACCAACCTATAATATATACACGAAGAATAAGGTCTAAATATAATCCTAATCCTTTTAATATGGAGTGTTAGGTAAGATAATATGGAGTAACATTATGAATATGACAAATATTATACCTGAAATTAAAGAATGAAATTTTGTTGCGGCGAATCCGATTAGAATGTTGACTTGAAAGAGTTGTATTGCACTTTGTGAAAAAGGAACCTCACCGCAGCACGATATGTTGTTGACATTGAAGAAGGATGGTTTGCGATTGATTAAACTAACGATGATACAAAGCTATGTTGTCTCGCTTTGCGATTGAATAAGGAGGAGGGAGTATGAAATAAAGTTTGTTAAAGCAACTCGCGATATTGGAATGAAATAAGTTTAAATAAGGCGCAAGGTGCATATCTTATCCAAGAAGAAGTTTGATTTAAACCAATCTACTTTTTTTTGGGTTACATTTAAACCAATCTACTATTAACTAATCTTTTTTTTTTTTGGGTAGTGTACTATTAACTAATCTAATACTTATCTAGTAGTACTTTAATAAATTAATAATATATAATAATAATAATAATATAACGGTTTAAATGCAATTTTGGTCTCCCTATTTATAGTTTTGTTAACTTTTGATACCCACTTTCTAAAATTAATATTTTGGTCCTCCTATTTTAAAAGTCAACGAAACTTTTTACTCCCCCTTATTTTTGGATAACATGGCATGTTCATTAATAATGTGGATCATACATGACATTGCGAACATGGTACCATCATCATACTTTCATTTCCATGTGATTATTATTAAGATTAAATTTTCTTCAAATTTTATTATTTTTTAAGAATAAAAAATGGATTATATAAACAACGGCGGCGGTTCCCCTTTAGCACAAGGTGTATTCAAGAGGTCGCCCCAAAAATACAAGTTGTCAATGTACAAAAACATAAACAAGTGTCAGTTGCTACCCAAACATAGTAACGGGTCCGACTACCATCTTTAAGAACCTAAAACAAAAGTAATGTTATTAGCTTTAAGCCACCACAAACAACTAAATTTGACCTTTTCCAACAAGTCTAACATGGAAGTTTGAACGTTATTGAATAGCTTGTTATTTCGTTCGTTCCATAAAATCCACACGCCCAATAGCCAAAGAAGTTGCATGAAAGATCTATGTGTCCTTGATGTTCCTAAAGCGTTTGTAAACTGAAATAAATGATCATGAACATTATATGGATCAGCTCCATAAACACGAAGCCAATTCCGTATATGCTGCCATAAAGCACCAAAAATATTGCAATGAAAGAACATATGAAGAGCTGTTTTGTCGTTTTCACACCCCGCCACATAGTACTTGGCCGTGGGTTGTATTATGCCACGTCGGAGCAGAATAGTTTTTGTTGGTAACCTGTCCCGCAGTAACCTCCAGGATAGAATAGAGACCTTCAAAGGTACTTGTTTATGCCAAACAAGATCTCCTATGCCGTCACCTATATGATGCGCATGGGTTGTTAGTATCTGATATTCTCTGCGCACGGTGTAACCCCCCGCAATGTCAAGAAGCCACTGCCACTTGTCAGAAACATCAGTCTGCAAAACAAAATTATCAAGTAAATGGCGACACTCGCCTATCATCTCCTCCTCCCAATCCCACAAATGTCTCCGACATCCCCACGCTGCTCCCCCATCCTCCCAACCAAGAGAGAACATCTCAGCCACCGTACTTGACTTATTCAGCGATAAGTCAAACAAGCGACTAAAATGCCGACATAAAGGAACATCTCCTAACCACCTATCCTGCCAGAATAAAGTATTAGTTCCTGTCCCTACCTTACTAGCCACCCTGTCAGCAAACCAACTCCCACCTTCACTTCCTACTCCGTCCCTAGTCTTCGCTAACTCTCTCTACCAAGTAGAAACACTCCGGCCCCCAACCTCCAACCGCCCAGCCTCCTAACCATACCTCGCCACCAAAACCCTATACCATAAACCTCCTCTATCCACCAACAACCGCCAATACCATTTTCCTAACAAAGCAAGATTAAATTCTTTCCGCTGCCTCACCCCCAAATCCCTATTTTCCTTACGTAAACAAATAGAGCTCCAAGCTATCCAGGAAGTTTTCCTGTTATCCTAACTCCCTCCCCAATTTATTTTTTTTTAAAAATAGATTAAATGGAAGAGATTATACATGACGGAGCTTTGAAAAAGGAAAGAGCATAGACAGGCAGCGAGGTCAGGACAGATCTAAAAAGAACCAATCGACCACCAAAAGAGAGAAAAACGACTGTGCCATCCTGTCAATCTAGATTTAATGGTATTCAAAACAGGGTCCCAAAATGCCAATCTCCTAGGATCACCCGCAATCGATAAACCCAGATACATAAGCGGAACTTTACCAAGCTTGCAATTCAATATAGACGCAACTTCATTCAACCAAGAATCCGCAATATTAACACCAACCAACAAACTTTTGTGAAAGTTCACCTTTAAACTAGACATTACCGCAAACAAGGAGAAAACAACGCGTAATGCTCGCACGTTGGCCCAACATTGGACACCAACTAATAGCATGTCGTCAGCGAACTGAAGATGGGAAACCATAGCTGAGTTTGCGTGACCCACCCCATAACCAGTGAATAAGTTATTCTCCACCATAGATTTCATCATGACATTTAAACCCTTAGCTGCCAAAAGGAAAAGAAACGACGAAAGAGGATCGCCTTGGCGCAACCCTTTTTTTAGAGGAAACTCATCTGTAGGACTACCATTAACTAGTACCGAAGCAGTTGCTGTTGTTACACACTCTTTTATCCACTTTCTCCATAAAACCGGAAACGACATTTTGCTGATCACTGCATGCAGATACCCCTAATCCACCGAGTCATAAGCTTTTTCAAAATCAACTTTAAAGAGCATTAATTCCTTCTTTGATTTTCTTGCCCCATCTACCACCTCATTAGCTATAAGAATACCATCCAGTATCTGTCTACCTTTTACATATGTCGTCTGAGTCTCGGATATCAAACTCCCCATGACCATCCGCAAGCGATTAGCTAGCACTTTCGACAAAATTTTGTAAAGACAACCCACCAGAGAAATAGGGCGAAAATCATTTAACCGTTGTGGGCTATTCACTTTAGGAATGAGAGCTATAAAAGTAGTGTTTATACCTCTTGATAACATGTCGTTCCTGTGAAAATCTGTTATGAAGTGCATGACACCCCCTTTGACATCGTCCCAAATTTTTTTTAAGAAACCAAAATTCATGCCATCTGGTCCGGGACTTTTGTAACTGTCACAATCCCACATTGAGGCCTTTACTTCGGCACTTGAAAACGGTTTAGTAAGACTACTTCCCTCCGTATAAGATAAGTTTCTAAAAGCCAAATTATCAACCCCCGACCGAATTGTATTTGAATCTGCAAAGTGCTCTTTGAAATGGGAAAAGACTGCATTCCTAGTAGGCTGCACCCCTTCGACAAGAGAACCATTCACCATAAGCGATACAATGGCATTTCGTCTTCGACGATTATACAAAACCGAATGAAAATACTTGAAATTCGCATCTCCATCCTTCAACCAAAGTAACCGTGATTGTTGCCAGCTAATACTAGTATTGACACGAGACAAAGAGTGGATATCATTCGATATACCCCTCAATTCTTCTATTTCTTCAACAGACAACTCATCCTCTGCGGCTTTATAATCAAAATCAGACAACCGAGCTTTTGAAGAATCAATTCTTCCAGGTATGTTTTGAGCATGAGCTGAATGCCACTCCTTCAGAGCAGACTTTAATAATTTTATTTTTTTTCTTTGAGTACAAAACCACCCCAGTCGTCTATAGTTAAGGAGTTCCACTTGTCTTGCACAAACTGACGATAACCCGGTATATCTTGCCAACATTTTAACATCCTTGACGGACGCGGTCCCCAATTTTCCTCATCAACCGATAATTGAAGTGGACAATGATCAGAGAGGCCCCTAAGAAGGGCTACCTGAAAATAATTAGGCTATTGAACACACCATTCTTCAGACAACAAAAAAAAAGGTCAATCCTGCTCATAGAAGAACCATCTCCCACATGAATCTGCGGCCACATAACGCTAAATCAATCAACCCATTGTCGTCAATGAACAGGTTAAAAAAAATGGCTAACAGTTGCGGCACCATCCCCCCGTAACGACCGTCTTTCCTCCGCACATCTAACTTCATTAAAATCTCCACACACACACACACACCTTTCACCCTCTTAACAACTGCAACCTTACCGACAAAGATGCCCATAACTCCTTTTTTGCTCTACCATCACAAGGTGCATAAACGTTGAACAAATAGAATTCATCATTTGTCTTGATAAATTTGCCATGAATTTGAAAAACATGACCCTGAGTAAACGACGACCACACCTCCACCTCCGAAGTATCCCACATAGTAATTAACCTCCCGGAAGCCCCCACAGTGGGTTGGTAAGAAAAATCATGATTTGGATCACCCCACAGCGAAGCACACAAAGCACCATCAATGACCATTAATTTTGTTTCTTGGATACACATAACATAAGGTCGTTTCTCATTCACTAACTGCCTCACCTCCCTCCTCTTCTCCAACCCTCCTAACCCCTTCGCATTCCAAGAAACCACCTTCATCTCAAACACCCCCCGCCTCTACCACCACACCCCTCCACCACCTCTAGTCACCCCCCACAACACACCTCCTCCCTCCTCCACCAGCATTAACACAGGTCCTAAATCTACCTTCTTAGAGCGAGACAACACACTAAACTTATTGTTTTGATCACCCGCAAAAGAAACACCAATGACTTTTCCTATTCCCTAGATGTCCTCTGCAGTCGCTTTTTCATTCCCTTGTAAACTAACTCAATGTTTTCAGTCGTTATTAACTCAGGCCAAAGATGCAGATTCATTGTTGGAACTTTGATTCACCTCCAAAGACTTAGTAACTCTCTGTCGTTGACGTTGCCGATTTCTAACCCTTTGTTTCAATACTTTCATAACATTAGATTTTTTCAGAACAAATTCCAAGCGGAATTATGTCCATATCCTTGAAGCCAGCATCCTCCACTATGTTCTGATAATTGGTATCGATTCCCCATTTGACATTGTACCAACCAATCCTCTCATAGCCCAATTTAGATCATCCTCGCATGGCATATACCGTCGTACTAATTTTTTAGGTGTTATACTTATGTCCGTTCCAGATTCCTTTCTTCCCTTCACCGTGGCCAAAACAGTGCTCTCCTTCCCTCCCTCACCCTCCCTCATCCTCGGCTTCCCTCCCATCCTAACCATCACCGAACCCACCCTCACCTCTCCCTCCCTCCCTTCCTTTGCTTCACCTATCTACCTCCTTCTTCCTTACCTTACTCACACCGCGTTCACCCTCACCGTCAACACTCCCTCACCTTCTCTCTCCCTCTCCTCCTCCACCTCCTTCGATACCTTCTTATCAAACCTCGCTAATTTAGCACATACATTATACTGGCTAAAACAAACATTGTTTAAAGTTTTCAAAAGTTTATCCACATCTCACACTTTAGCATAACGCACGAACCCATAAACTTCGCCATTAATGTTTCTTTTACTAGCCACAAAAACATCCTCAAGAACTCCGTAAACTTCGAATCCCTCTCGCAAGAAAAAAGCCGAAGCTTGTGGAGGAAAATTTGTAATGTAAAATGTTGCAAACCGTTGGAATGACGCATCTAATAAGTGCCAGAAAGTAGGAATTCAAATGAAGATTTAGGGCACTTTGGTTACTTGTTTTTGCAATTTATTAAGGAAAAAGCCGAGAGACAAGTGATTATGGTCCTTTTACGCTTTATCTATCTTACTTTACACAATTGTGCAGGAAAGTTACTCAAGGCACTGAGCGAAGAAGAAAAACAAGAAAAAATGCAAAAAGGCAGAAAGATGAGCAGAAAGGCACATTCACTCGCCTCCAATTCGCCTCCCGTTCGCAATGGCGAGTAGCATCAGCAAGAAATAGGCGGAAAGGCACATTTACTCGCCCCTAACTCGCAATGGCGAGTTATCAAAGAAACAACATAGGCAGAAGCACAGTTTTACTCGCCATGGCGAGTGAAGTTACTTGGGAGGCGAGCTAGGGCGGCTAAACTCCCCATTGATGACGTGGCACAAACCCACTGGGGAAGAAACATCTACTCGCCATGGCATCTACTCGCCATGGCGAGTAAAGGAACTCGCGAGGTGAGTTGATGCAGATGAGAAAGTCTATAATAGCCTTTAATCAATTCTTAAAAAGGGAGTCTTAGTTTTTATTAAAAGAATCACAGAAGAATACTTAGAGAGAGAGAGAGAGATAGGGCTTGTTCTACATAGAGTAAGAGTGATAGAAGTTGGATTCTTCCTCATTTGCTGAGAAATCACAAAGTTGTAATGAATCTTTCCATTTCAATTCATTCTTGCAAAGCTTCCATGACAATGAGTAGCTAAATCTCCATTGTTGGGATTAGAGGTACTTGATCTTAGCTAAACATGTAATCCTTTGATCTATAAATGTATGGTTCTAGTATTTCATTTGATATGGAGATTATTCTTGCACTTTATTGTTCATGTTTGATTTAATTGTGATTGAAAAATACTTTTGAATCTAGGTTTAGAATAATTCTCTATCCAAACATAAATTCTAGACATGGAATTGATGTTTAGATAACCACTCCTTGTATTCGAACTTAATGCTTTCCTATCATTTAAGAGATGGAGAAATCGTTGATTGAATGATAAGAATGACTCTTGGATCGTTTAATAGTGCGAGACATCGACGATTAAACGATACAATTGAAGTCACAATATTATTTGGACACGAATGATATTGATGAGGGATACGTGGTAATATCAAAGAAACACTAGAATCCATGCATTATCTTTAGGTTACGTGTGATGCTTGATTAAGGAACTCTAATCCTAATAAGTTTCACGCCCTATTAATCTCAAGTTTAAGGCTTATAACATAGCTAACTAGATTTTAAACAAACAAACAAATTACTCTTTCAACTTAAAATGATAATTGATGTCGAACAGTCCATGATATCACACTAGTCCCTGAGGAGACGATATATAAATACTTACTTTTGATATACGTAAAAATATTACATCAGTGTTATTTAAAAAAAAAGTGTAATAAATCCAGAAACCCCATTGTGATTAGAGAATAATAAAAATTACACTACTTTAAGTATTGTTTAAATAAAGCCAGATCAACCTCATTATTGTTGCAAGAGTCACCTTATAATTACTTTAGACAGCTCCAGCTAGCTTCAATCGAATGTGCTTAATTTTCCAAGCTAGTCTCTATCACATGTTTCCATCACATGTACTTACCTATTCTTCTCTTCCACCTTTTCATGTCCCTCTAAGATCAAGAATCTATAAACTAGTTAGAAAAACAATCAAAACATGACCAACATTTTCAAGCATGTACGGTTGGCTATCGCAATATCTGTGTGGTAACTAATTTCACCTCGCATGAAAATTAAGATGTCACCATCATGTATAAAAATAGTACATGCATGCAACTATGCTCTAACAGTAAAGAAAAAGTGTCATCTAAACACAGTTTTTTTTATGTACAAAAACAAAAAACTTGTTTACTTCATTTATATGTATATCATTCTATGAGTAAAATATATGTAAATATTGAAAATTGTAGCATTTTATGGTTCTATAATGAATTATTTTTATGTTTTTTAATAGAATGGAAAATTTAATTATATAGGTACATGGTATATTACATGCAAGATCAAGAAGAACAACTAACAGCTCAATGAAAACAAAGCATTCCAAATTCAAATTCAAATGGAATCTATGTGATCCATCGGAATGTCTGACCTTAAATTACCGCATATTGGTTTTGCTCTTTAATAAGATGGATTTTAAAACACACAACATATAACATTTATCATATGCACACACTCGCACGCGCACACTCACTATCACACGCACGCCATGCATATAGCATCATAGACACAAACAAGAGACTTCCAATGTTCAATCACAACTGGAAGAGACTTTCACTGCTCAAACACACAAGCAAGAGACTTCCAATGTTCAATCATAACTGAAAGAGACTTCCACTGCTCAAGCACACATGATATGATTTTTTTTTGAGAGGCTTGATATGATTATTTATTCACTTTTTTTTATAAGGCAAGAAATAGGTTAGGCATCAAGGAGGCCGAAAACATCCCAACTAGGTTGGCACCCAACTGGAACTCCCATCCTCTACCACCTACTCCATATATATTATTAAAAAAGGGAAAAAAGATATATACACGAGGGGGGACTAGGCCAAAACCCTCAGCAACAAAAAAAGCGAGAAAGAAAAAAAATACGGACAACCTAGGGAAATCGAAAATTAGGAAGGTTGTGTCGTTCCCTAAAGAAGCCTAAAGACAGCGACAATGGAAGAGTATCAAACCAAATCGAGCCAACCAAACCATGGCCAATGGAAGCTAACAAGTCCGCATAACAATTGCAATCACGATAATGGACGCAATTATGCCATCTGTTGCGAAGACGAAAAGGAATCAAGGAGGAATTTTTAAAAGCCAACAATGTGCTAGTAGAATCACGTTCTAACCAAAGTCTATGCCATTGGAATCAAGCAGTATATTCCATAGCGAAAACCAGCCCTAAAAGTTCTACCTCAAAAACTGACACCACACCCAAGTTGCTAGCAACTTTTTTATTGTTACAAACATGTTCCAACACCACACACTGGGGATACTCAAATCGTACCACAAAATCAACATCAGCCCCCCATAAAGCTCAAAGATTCGGCGGTAGAGAACCTTTATTATTAACAAAATATTTAGTAATTTTTGTATCTTTCCAAAACAAACTCGGGACAGAGCTAAGAGGAACCATTGGTTCAGCCAGAAAAACTAGTAACAGACAATGAACACGACATAATTCACTAAGAGCAACCTGGGAGTCATGATTGCCGACTTCCGAAATATTCTAGTAGAGAATCTTCATTGAGAGGTGGGGAGTGGACCATGAGAACGGGTTGCATAAGTCACCTTGCTTGCTTGGCTTGCTTTCTTCTTTTGCGCCTTTATTAAGTAAGGAATAAATGGGATGTTTGCGGTGGTGTTGTTCAATAACAATTCATTTACTAAATCCAATTCCTTTTGCAACACCGGATCCACTGGGTCGTTTGGACCAACAACAATATTTTTTTTACATTAGGGAAATCAGACACCAAAGTAAGAAGTGCTTGTACCTCATGTACCGGACTAAGAGAGCGAGCAATTCTATCTGAAACATTCTAAAGCGGCATATGAAAAGTAGTGTCAGAACCTTTCCTATGTCGGTGGTAAACAACTATCTGCCTCTCTAACTGTGTCTCTGCATTAGCATCTGTAACAACAATCTCTTTCTCCATTACATGCGGTTGTGGAATGGTTGTATCTTCCGCATCCTTATGCTGAGATGCGTCCAACCGTAAGGTGTCACCACCTTCATCAGATTGTTGCACCGTAGCTTCTGTCCCAAGGGAGGCATTATCATTACTAATATCATCTTGTTGAGTAGGTGCCACCCTTGTTTTGGTTTTTTAGAATGAACTGGTTTCTTACCCTTGTCGATTGGCTGCTCAACATTTTTCTCCCTTCGTGGATGTAACCAACAGCATGAAGTGACATTGTGTCCGATACTCTTACAGTGTGTGCAAAATTCAGGTAGACCCTCATATTCTATAGCAACAGGAAACGTGAAGCCTTCCCAATCTACCATGACCTCGTAAAAAATATCCTTTGAAAGATCCAAGTCCACAGGAAACGTGAATTTTGTTACATTATCAATCAGTAACGGAGTTTCCACCGCCCCCGCAATCTCAAACAAGGTCCTCTCCATCCAATATTCTTGCGGTAATTTCCATAACCGAATCCAGACTTGAGAATGAGTTTGTCGTTGCGTGTGAGTGTTGAAGTCCTTTGTCCACTCAAACAATCTTAGCAATCCTAGCTTCAAGCTAACAGTATCGGCTGCCCAAACGATGCGCATATCCTCTTGTGAGGCAAAAAAGATTTCGTAGAACCCCCAACCAAGAGAGAGCAAATGTCACGGCCCTTTTACTTTCCACAACTTTTGCAGCTTGACGGTGATGCCTTTGGAGGAATAGGGCTTATCCCCTTTGTTCAAAACCAACTGACCGCAAAGGTTGGTTTTGCAAGCATCTATTCCACGATAGTATACATCATCTGTGATCTTTACAGGTAAAGTTTCCCCGCGGATGGTAGGCACAGGAAGAGGGTCTGATTGCACTGGTGTACCACGCAGTGCCTGGGCAAAGGAGGGCTTTTGAACGACTTCCTGAACAGGTGCAGAAACCGCGGTCAAAACTGGAGCAGAAACGGCGACGGTGGATTGGTGGCCTGATGTCGCGATTGCAAAATTGAAGGCAAGAGGTCCGAGCTCTGCCTGCCAGTCAAACATGGCTAGGCGAGCAAAGCCACACCGGAGCTAGGTCAAGAAACGAAACAGCTGAACGGAGCCCTAGCAGACGCCCACTTCACAATCAACTTCCCAAAGTTCCTTTTGCTGCTTTTTCACTTATTGATTATTTATTCACTTGAAAATATTATCCGGTTTCTCTCTCTTCTCAAAATCACGGTGATACTCCATTGCCATTTTCATGTCCTTAGTATATTTGTGGTTGCAATTGTTATGGTATGTGTGTCATATTAATTTTTAATTTGCGGATATAATTAAGCAAAACAAGGAACCATCTTGAATAGCATAATATTTAGAAGAAGGAAAAAGGAAGCATATTTTTTATGATAACCGAGTTGTTATTTTTAGATCCTTGCTATCACTATCTGCAAATAGAAAAGGTTGGGATTGACATTAAAACAAACGGGATAATGACTAATCTTGTATAGAATTATAGATAAAAGGAAAACTTAGATTGTATTTATAAGAGTTGTTTGTATTGCTCATCAAATTATAACATATGTGCCATGTGATTTAATTGTTTTTATCAAATTTAAATTTTAATTAAAGAACTCTGTTTTAGATACGTATTTCATATATGAAATTGTGATTAGAGAATAATAAAAATTGCACTACTTTAAGTATTGTGTAAATAAAGCCAATCAAGCTCATTGTTGTTGCAAGAGTCGCCTTATAATTACTTTAGACAGCTCCAGCTAGCTTCAATCAAATGTGCTTAATTTTCCAAGCTAGTCTCTATCACATGTTTCCATCACATGTACTTACCTATTCTTCTCTTCCACCTTTTCATGTCCCTCTAAGATCAAGAATCTATAAACTAGTTAGAAAAACAATCAAAACATGACCAACATTTTCAAGCATTTACGTACGGTTGGCTATTGCAATATCTGTGTGGTAACTAATTTCACCTCACATGAAAATTAAGATGTCACCATCATGAATAATAATAATAGTGCATGCATGCAACTATGCTCTCACTCTAGAGAGATGAAAAAAGGGTCATCTAAACACAAAACTTGTTTTACTTCATATATATATATACATCATTCTATGAATATATATGTAAAAATTGAAAAATGTAGCATTTTATGTTTCTATAATGAATATTTTTCATGTTTTGTTCTGTTTCTCTAATAGAATGGAAAATTTAATTATATGGTGCATGGTATATTTCATACAAGATCCAGAAGAAGAACTGACCTCAATGAAAATAAATCATTTGAAATTTAAACTCAAATCAGATCAATGTGGTCGATCGGAATGTCCAACCTTACCAGCGGACACAACATATACACACTCGTGTGCGCGCACACATATTGTCTGTCGAACCCGAAGGTGCTAGCAAGTAAAATTTTCACGTGTATTACAACCATCCAGTTTGTTCAACAAGCAAATTAAAATGAGACTATTATTGCGACAAAACATAATAAGAGTTTTTATTGTTATATAGCTAATTGAAGTATCCACCGACTTTATTGATGACTAATCTCTATTTTACAATCTAATCACGAGGTCTATTATTACTAGTAAAACTATGCTATCATAAATTTGATATTCAAACAAAGAAATAAATCATACTCTTTTTGTTTGAAAAATTAAAAACAATTTCAAAATATACTAGTGGTGATTATAATAATGTTAACAACAAAACTTTATTCTAACTTTGCTAATAGTTATAGATTAAATCATCTATTTCCATACATCTCAGTGAAAAATTAACTAAAGAATACTACTATTTCAACACAATATAAACATATAAATAACACATTTGTTTAATTTCAATAACAAACTTCTATATTGATGGCTAAAATTAAACATGGTGCTTCTATTAGCAACATTTCTCCTTTTTCTGTTGTTCCATAAAGAAAAGGAGAAGAAAAAAAACACCAAAAAAAGTACAATAACAAAGAAAACCAGCATAAAATTTGCAAGATTAATAAAAAATTTGCTTTTCTCCTTTTTTTTCTGTAGAGATATTTGAAAATAGAAAATGATTACAAGAACTGAAAGATGTTGTCTATGTTTGAGACAGAATATTCTCCACAATAGTAGGACCACTGTACATTCTTCCTTCAACTTTTAAATCTTCAAGTTGGTCCTTTTCTTGTAGCCATTCATAAACATTCCTTTTCTCTTCTGGTATGGATAGTCCTTCAACTGAAATTTCATGAGAATGTAGCTTTGTTTAGCACATCAATTATGTACATTAATAGTGACATGTCAACTTGGAGTACAATAGATATAATTAAAGTTTATGTGGGGTCCGGCGCAAATAGAAATGTTGATAGTGACACATGGGACCTAGATTGCGTGCAGGCACAAAAGCACACAATGAGACAAATCGGAATCATTCAATCAAGATCAAATGACTTGGAAGTAAGAACAAAAACTACGCGTAATTGCGTCTTTTGTTTAGTACAACAAATCATGGTCCAAAATCTAAGTAGTTACTTCTAAGCCATATGGTAAAATATACATTGCGTGACTTTGGAATTCATGACTACAAGAAATCTAAATCCATTATATTGCAACGAATTCCATCTCGTCGCGCAATCATGAATCTCAACGATGGGATAAGATCAAATGACTTGCATTATTAATTGCACTTTAAACCCAATTTTGTAAAGTTTGAATCAAGCTATTTATCTTTATCCAACAACCAAGATCAATTAACTACATGATTGCGTGTTTTCTTTTACTGCAGACAATCCGAGGATATGTCAAGAGATATAGAAATAGTGTGATGTGATCATAAAATGAAGTATATTAGTGAAGAAAGGCATAAATATTTTAAGGTATAAAGTCGAAAAGTATGTCGGTATTAGAGAAAAATTTACCTGGAAAGTTGGAAAACGGATAATTAGTGTAGTATGTGCAGTGTCTGCCATCAAAATCAGAATATGGAGGACCAAGAACATCAAGAACTGCACATGCTGTCACTGCTGTGAAACAATGCAAGTTGCCACCATCCTCAGGATATAAGATAGAAGGGTTGCAAGGAGCAGTGAAATCATCATCAACCTTTACTTTTGCTAACCTCAACTCAGGGCCTGCAACATTAGAATATAAATGTTCATTATGTTCAGCTAGGACAATAAAAAAACAATGATATATGAACAATAGTTTTAAACTAGGGTTTGAAACTGAAAATGCAACCACATTTGTCCGAACTTTCCCTTAACATAAAATATGGCAGCGTTACTGTGACCGCGACTACAGTTACAGCCGCATTTGTCTGTACTTTCACCTGAAGTTAACGATTGCAATGTAACGGTAACCGCAACTACAACTGCGGTGGTTTGGATATGGACATATTACTTCTAGATTACACAAAAAAATCTTAAAATATACAAGGGTATCAAATGTTAATTAAATAGCAATTTTTTCTATTTTAGGACTATTCTATTGTACTTAATATGTCTAGCTTAGGTTCTACAATTGAAAAAAGAATAAGTTGTAGTACAAAAGCATTATCATAAATAAGAAACAGTGAATAATATAAGTACTACTCACTTTCTGAGGGTTTGAAAATGGTAGGAGATTCAGGAGGCAAGTCAACCACCCAATCATATGATTTGATGTGCATAGTTCCAAAAAGTAGCTTACTAAAAACTGTCATTCCAGGGTGATTATGTAGAGGAATAACACCAGAAGGTGGCAAACAAAATATTCCCATCTGTACAACACATTAAAAATGTGCATAAATCAGAACTCTTCAAAAAAATTATAAAAATAAAATGTGTTTTGTAAATTGTCTGATCTAAATCTAACTGCATATTTTGCGAACTGTTTGATCGGATCAAGATTCCCTAGAGTCAAGATATTATGAATTCATGCAGTCAATACAACGGTAACAGTTGGATCAATATCGGATGGTTTGGATTTTCTAAAAAATAAAATGTACATGTTTTGTGAACTGTTTGATCTGAAACCAACGGCCACCAATATATTGACTATGTGAATGTAGAGATATCCTAAGCAAAGGGAATCCATTTTCTTATTAAACATCATATAAACAGTTTAGACAGGCTTAGTTACTTACGGAGAATTTCTCACACTCATAAATGTGCAAGTATGTAATTTTTGGCCTTCTGTGAGATGCATTTGCCCTGAAATATGGCATATTAGGATCCAAGTCAACATCTTCTGGTTTTATTCCATCTGCACAAAAGAGAAGCTAGAGTTGTATACTTTGCATGGCACATGAAACTCATGAAAATATTCAACAATTTACTCATATATAACCTATAACCTATGAACCACATACACAGACGCGACACAAACACTGGTAATAATTGGAGAAAATAAAAGTCATTAAATACAATCAAATGTGTTGACACTTGACACGACACGCTTACAATCTGATGTGTCGGTGTTTCATAGAATATAACTATTGTAATTAACCTTTGGAGTTTTGACATAGACTTTATATCATTAATAACTCTTACTAGATAATGAGTTTTTGTATTCCTAGGCTTATAGGCTTTAAGCCACCAACAATACTTTCTCTTTATCCGACAATAATGTACTAATAATCACCATACAGATAACAAAAATGTCAAGAACATTTTTAGCTTGCTATAAAGTCCATTGTTATTTATTGACATTTGAAAGTTCTACACCTAATAATAGGGATTTAAACTTTCATTACTAACCTATAATATAGCTAATTAACACCTAATTAGTCCTAATTAACCACAAAGTAAATCCAAATAATCCATATTAGAAGTCAAATGAATAAATGAATGGATGAAGCATAAAAAAAGGATATATATAGAGAGAGAGAGAGAGAGATTTATTATCAATATGCTTGATGTCCCATTCACATTAGACCATGGACTTGACATCACATTGTAAACTGAATTTTTTTTCAATGTAAAATATATATCTTGTGGGGAACAAATAGCACGTGACAACATGCAAATTTTTATTTTATTTGATAGCCAAATCAGAGAACCTCGGAATATATAATATATAAATATACAAATACATAAATAAAACACATGCATGCAAATCATGTTAAGACACATCACATCTCACACTAAGGAGAGAAAACAATGGCAAGTATATAAAAGAGCACAAAACCCCCCACACAACTCATCCAATAATATTCATGGTAAAATGATATCATCAAAAATTGGTGCAATTTTGAAAAAAGTTAAACAATTAAAAACAAAACATGAAACATGTAATATATTATGAATAAAACCTTATGAGTTGTCACAAGTATCTTCATTTACACATGAAAATTTTGACACAAAAACTTATGAAGCACTCATCAAACACAAACACGGACACCGAACAGGATACTAACACATATACACATGTCGGTGTTCATTGACACATAAAATATCAAACACGCTTTAATTAAATATGAAATATCGTGCAAATTAGTAAAAAATCACACCCCAAAAACAATTAATAATAATAACAATAAGACAATGAAAATTAACAAGACACCGACGTGTAGACACCAAAATAATTAAGAAAATAAAAGTGATTGAATATAATCAATGTGTCTCGATATTGTGTTGATGACTAAGAGACATATATATCTGAGATCTGAAATATCATTAAATACATTGAAAGAAAAAAATACACATCCTATAACCGATTAACAACACAAAAACAATGAAACAAATTAAGAAAAGAAAAAAGAACAAGAACCTCGTACCTAAAACAGACCGCAACTTATCAATGTCCTGAGCTGGTGGGACAATTCCTGTCCCACTAGAAGCAAAGACTTCCTTACAAGTCTCAAAAAGTCTCTGAACCGGCGGCATCTTCTTCTGACGCCGCCGGTTCCTCCTTGACCTGCTGCTAGTAATTGTCTCCTTTGGCAGTTCACAAAAATCTCTTCCTTTTCTATCAGCTAAGGTTCTCTCTATCCCCATTCAAACCAAAACCAAAAATCATTCAGCTTTCACCACCAACTGAAAAATTCAATGCATTAAACTTAATTTCAGCACAAAGGGTATCCAAAAATCAATACAAATTTCAAAATTAACACACCCCATAAAAATTTAAAAAACAGAGGAAACAGGGGAATTGGATTAAATCATAAAATCTCTTAACTTTTTTCACCAACTGAAAAATTCAATGCAATAAAATTAATTTATGCTAAAAGGGTATCCAAAAACCAATTCAAATTTGAAAATCAAAACACCCCATAAAAAATTCAGAAACAGAGGAATAGTAACAAAAACAGAGGAAACAGAGGAATTGGATTAAAAAATAAGTTAAAATATAAATAATAATAATTAAAAATGTAAATATAAATATAAATAATAAGAATGAGGTAAGTGTTTTTTTGTTTACATTGTTTTTTTGGTCACAAGGATGTTTATTTTGGTTGCACAAGTTGTTGAGGATGTTTTTTGATGAGGTTAAGGATGAAAAATGTTGTAAAATTTGGAAAGAGAAATAGTGAAGGTTGGTGAAGATTGAGGATTGACATTTGATATAAAAGAGGAAGAAGATGTAGCAAAGAAGGGGGGGTTAGTTGAGAGAGAGAAAACAGTTGGATTATGCAAAGAGAAGTCAGAAAACCAGGGGCTAAGTTTTGATATTCCAATGGGCTGTTTCAACAGCGGGTTTATAAATAAATAGCTTACTATATAATATAATATATTTCATATTGATCTCATTTTATGTCATTGTTAATTAATCTTACTTCCCTAAAAAAAATATCTTTATCACTAATTACTTTATTTGGATCTATAGGTCACTGGATGAAGTTGCAAGCACCATTTAAATTTCGCATAAACACCTACGTTCTAGGTTTGAATCCTAATCAATATAACAATATTGATATTGTCAATTAAACAATGTCTTACGAACATCTTAATCATTTATCTATTGTTTGCATAAATAATTATTTGATAAGATCCCTTATAAAAAATACTTTGATAAGAAGTAACACAAGAGCTATAAACCTCAGATACAAGATACGATACAGATACAATACTGCACTGATATGCCGATACGGAAAAATTTTAAAAATCAAGAAACGATACGGCTAGGATACGATAATAAACAAAATTATATAATTAAATGTACAATATAATTATAACCATTTTTTTAATATGCAAATATATTAACAAACACAAGAAACCAATCATAGGCTTGTAGCACATCAACATAAATATAAATAACATTAACGATTAAGAGAGTGATGATTAGTCAATTACATACACAATATATCTCAAAAAGAGCATCATCATTGTTATACTATATCCAAAATGAACATTATTCGTATGTATCGGACCACACAGACGTATCCTTCGCTTATCTGGATGTATCAGAAATGTATCGGAAAATTATTTTAAAATAAAATAAAATTTGATCTTTGAATATTCTCCTGATACGTATCGGGAAGTATCAGGCAAGTATCGGTACAAGATACGCAAAGGATACGGTACATCACCCATTTTGAAGTACCCGGAATTCACAACACAAGAGGCATTGTAAAATCCAAGAATCCAAATAAAGGATTCATCAATAGTATAAAGTCTCTTTAAAAAAACAATAGTATGATGTCGGTTTTAGTATCCCCGTGATCTTAAATCAGTTGGTAGGGATATTGCATATTATATGCCGGGGTCGGGGTTTGAACCTCGAACATCTCACTTCTCCATATTTAAATGTGTAAACTCTAACCACTAGACTACTTGACCAAAAAATAGTTTGTTTTAGTTTTATCTTTCTAGATTTTCTCTTCTATTTTCTTTATTAATAGGATATTTTTAGGTCAATTTTTGACTTGAAATCATCTCTCTTTATCGTTATTTTAATTTAAATAAGTGATTTTCACATAGATTTAGTTTTTTTTGTGATTAAATCGTCTGAGTGTGGCATTATGTTGTTCGTTTATGCGATATTGTTTAATTTTCAATCTTGTTTGATGTTTTATTTGATTTATATTAAAAAAATTGATTATTCAATCAATGATTTGGACATCAACATTGCAAATTCAATGGTACAACTATTCCAATCACTTTCATTTTATTACATTATTTGTAGGTATTTTATTGTAGTATGCAATTAACTTGGACATTGAGAGTTTCTTCGTAAATTCATCCTTTCATTTTTAATTATGTTGAATGATATTTAAAAAAAAAATTGTTGAATGACGTTCTTTTTAATATTCAGTTGAATATGAAAATCCACTAGTGTTGTTTGTTTGGAATATTGAAGTATGTTCTTCTTCAAGATCTTAAGTTTGATGAGTTTTACTTCTTCGATGATGGATAGAGTTATTTATAAGACGAGTGAAGTGAAGCATTATATTATGTGCAATGTCGCACATATATTAACTTTTGTGTAGTATACATATAAATGAAATTTAAAATTCATTTATTAAATAATACTAACTACATAATTAGCGAAGGTTAAGTCTAACTGAATGAGTTTGTCTTTTACGTCATAAAAAAAAAAAGTTTTGAATGTAATTTGAAAGAAATTTAATAGTTTCTAGATTAAAGTTAACTTAGCTGTAAAGTTTTCGTAACAAACTATGTTAGAAAGTTATATATATCAAACAAAAAATACAATATATATTTCTTCAAAAAAGAATACTATATATACAAATTTTGTCAAAAGAAAATACTATATATACAAATACGTATCAAGTTGAAATGGAAATACACATACCATTAAATAGAAAAAAATATGTTTTATTATAATATAATTTCCACTTTTGTTACATGGATGTATTTAGTTTACTTTTTGAGTTGTATTCATATAAAAGGAACAAAGATTAAAATACTAGGAGATGTTTTCTTTCTTTTTCAACTTGGTGGTTTAGACTGTTGTTTTTTATTCCTACAAATCCTCATTCTTCCCATGCCACTTTCGCGTACCCATAAATAAAATTATGTGAAGCCAGAAGTATATATCTGAGTTTGATTCGATTTTTTATTTTCTCAAGGTGGGGCACCTCAAGGATTTTTTTTATGAAGGGATAATTGGGAAATTTTATTTATTGTATAATTATTTTATATAAACATTCAATGATGTGTTATCACGTTAATTAATGAATATAAAATATATTAGTTGTCATATTTTTTAATTAGCATCACAATTGAATGGATGAGGTTGACGTAAAGAGTTGTTTTAACAGGAAAGTAAGATTTTTGCTTGATCTCAATCCAAAATCATTTTGATATGGGCACACATTCATAAGTGAAAAAGATAAAAGAAAAATAAATTAAATAATATTACTTTTAAAATAATTAAATCATATGTAAGTTTATGCGTGCACGTCCAAATAATTTATATCTATGATTGTGTTCAAAGGATCTGGATTTCCAACAGGACGCTGTAACAGTTTAGGACTGTCTGATCTAAATTGTGTGATTGAGATTGTTTAGAATGATTTGACAGCTGAGTTAATTTAAACTGTATGATCTATAATTAACGGCTAAGATGCAAAACAGCGGCAAAATAACATGCTTTTTTACAGCAGGGAATCTCAGTCCGTGTTCAAACAAGTGTTGCTCTTCGTAAATGAGTTAGTGGTGGAGTGTTTGGCTATTATGGATAACATTATTTTGCAAGATAAATAGTGTTAAGAAAATAATCAAAGTGAGAAGTTCGGTCAAGCAGACTTCAATAACGTCGATCCAAAGTAATGTATGGAAGCTTCTTCTATCTTTGTTGTTGCGTGGAAACAATTGGACTATTAAAAGTTTCTATGTTTGCGTATGTGGTTTTTGAATAATAGATTACCGTCCAAGAATAACTTGGCGCGTTGGAAAATTTATCAATAGGTTGAGTGTGTCGGTGGTTGTGACTTAGATAAGGCTACTCAATGTTTATTTCTTGAATTCCTGAGTTTGGAAGGGTGTGTTTAGAGGTGTTGGAGTGATTTTGCATTAGTAATGCTCTTGTTAATGGATTGTTAACTCATGCCCAACCATATAGTAGGTAGAGCATTGGTAAGAATATTTTCATGTTAACTTTGGTTCTATTTGATTGACGTATGTTTGGTCCATATTGAAGATGAGAAATATGACGATCTTTCGTAATATTGAGGGTAACATATCTTAAGTGGTTAAAAATATAAAGTGTTTGTCTTGGCCTTGGTTATATAGTGGTGTGATGAAATAACATTTTTATAGGTAAAAACGTGTTTGACATTATATTGAGATAACATCAGTCTTTTTAGCAAGTAAGCATGTTTGACATTTCAATATTGACATAACTGAGTCCATCTTTGCTCCATTTAGATTTGCTCCATTTAACCCATTTACCATCATGGATGTGTGACATGTGGCAAAATAGAAAACCAAGGGTTGGGATTAAAAGTGTTGGAAAGAGCACTTGATTTATAAAAAACAAGCTACACGCGTTTCTCTGTCAGATCTATCTAGGGTTACTTCTCTGGCAAAGAACGAATCAGACTTTCATCACTCTTTTTATTATTTCATTTTCCATTTCTATCATTAATTATCAAACTCAATGATTCACAGATTGCTGCTTATCGTTGTGGTGGTATGTCATCCGTAACTCTCTCTTCAGATCTCATCATCATTCAATTTCACCCTCTAATTTTGAGAAAAATCTCAAGCAATGGAGCAACAAAATTATCCAAACAATACTTCAAATCAAGCAGTAAATCATTCTTTTATACTGAAAACGAAATTTCTTAAAAATGGAATTCTCTGTACAGAGAATACCATTGAAGACGGAGGTGGTTTTTGAAGTTGGCGGCAGCGGCTTGACGGATCTAATCGAAGATAGAAGGTTCGACGAGACGGAGGACGGCGAGGGCGAAGTTAGGTTGGGAGGAGGCGGAGGAGAGAGAGAAGCCGTGAAATGATGATGGTGAGAGGAAGAAGAAGGAGTGTGCATGATCTGAGAGAGAAACGCGCGTAGCCTTGTTTTTGATAAAACAAGTGCTTTTTCCAACACTTTTAATCCCAGCCTTTAGTTTTCTATTTTGCCACATGTCACACATCCATGATGATAAATGGGATAAATTGAGCAAGTCTAAATGGAGTAAAGATGGACTGGACATAACTCACGTAAATATGTCAAATTACTCTCAAATTCGAAAACCGTAGAACCAAAATACCTAACAAATATTACAACGATATCATCATTAAAGAAGCATTAGTTCAAATTCACAAACTCAATCTCTAATGTCGGGTGTTATGAGATAGCACTTGAATGCATTGTTTGTATATGTACTATTAGATAATGTTTGCTTTAATTTAAGGAGAATGCCAAACAGTATCTTAGGAGCATTAGTCCAGTATGTTTGCAAATTCAACTTGTCTAGGTTTGCGTGCTTCATTTTGTCTTAGTTAGTTCATGTTATTAATCCATACAAACACTTGTGACACTAACGTGAAACTTGGGGGAAAAAAGTCAAGGGGTCTAAGTTCCTGAAGAAATTTTTCTATTGAAGCACGCGTTGTGACAGAAAACAGGGTCCCTTGGACACCAAACAAAGATGTTTTGCTTAATTTATTTAGCACTTAAAAATTGAGCTTTTTCTTCAAAACACTTGAAGATCCTCATGAGTCATGCTAGTATATTATAATTATTTCTTTTATGTATTTACACCGACTTTTAGAAGAAAGGACGTCTAATAATCTGAAATTTGATCGAAACATAAGTAAAGTCTGACAAAAAAATTGTTCTACCCAAAAATTATACTCGAATTATTTAATTGTCTTCCATTTGTGCGCTTTGATTTAACTTATATTATTCAAGTATAACCATGTAAGTCAACCTAATTGATAAAAATTCAACATAAATCCTATAAGAATTAAAATTAAAATTTTGTCGGCAACTTTTTATATTTTAAACTTTCACTAAATTAAATTAAGTGAGTTTTCAGAATTCAATTTACCTTAAAAAAAAATCGTAAAGAGAAGGTAGCTTTAGTGTTACGTAAGTATACTAGGATTTTATATACAATAAGATATGCAAATATATGATATCTCTTGGCTCCAAGTTTACATGTTAGTGCCTGTTTTAAGGAAACATTGAAGAAGACGCGGTTTCCTAACAAATGTTTAGTGTTTTTATTACAAGATTCGATTCTGATCATGATAGGGTTATTGGACAATATACAATATGCTGTACTTTTTAATCTTATCTTATAGTACTATACTTGGATGTTATTGCCATAGGCGTGCAATATTGTAAAGTTTAAGAGTGTATATCATTATTTATTTTTTGGGTTAATAGGTCTCTACCCCTGTAATATAGGCAATTTTTAGTTTTCTCCCCTGTAAAATATTTTTTTTGATTTACCTCCTGTAAAATATTTTTGTTTTGATTTACCCCTAATAGGCCAAACAAAAACCATTTTTTTTTCAAGAAATTTTCGTTTTTGTTTGGCCTATTAAGGGGGTAAATCAAAACAAAAATATTTTACAGGAGGTAAATCAAAACAAAAATATTTTACAGGGGGTAAATCAAAAAAAATATTTTACAGGGGAAAACCAGAAATGGCCTATATTACAGGGGGTAAAGACCTATTAACCCTTACTTTTTTTGTCAATGTTTCGGTTTTCGAGGGAAAAAGACCCTAATAACATGAAGTTTATCTAGATGTAAATAAAGTATGATTAAAAATTGTTCTATTTAGAAATCAAATCAATATTTTCATGCACAGTTCGTCGTTTATGTAACTTATAGCCACTTAAACTTAATTGCTTGATTCGATATATATCATTATTACTTTTGTTTTTTTTCTTTCTTTCTAAGGTGCTCTTAAATAATTGTACGTAATTTATTTAAGATATTTAACCATGTGAATGAATATGCAAGTGGGACAAAACTTACATTGAGGGTAAAATGTACCTTATATGGTTATGAATTACATGCGACTAGCTTTCATTAGGTTGGATAAATCATCATAATTTGTCTTTAATTTAAATCATCACAAAGATACGTTCAATGCTATTTTAAATTTTTTAACATGTGTACATTTACATATGATAGAAAAATCCTTTAAAGTCTTATGTAGTTAATCTTATTCAATAATATGCTATGATAACACTAAAAATTTGTTATTTTGCATATTATTGAAAGTTTGAAACCAATTTCCCCAACACCTTGATTTTAGGAGGAAATGGTTAAGAGTAATGTCTTGATTATAAAGACAAGAACATTGCATGCACACGATGGTTTCGTCTGAAATATAGAAATATGACTAGTTGAATGTTATAGCGTAATTTGGTCTATATAGTCGATCTTATTTAGTGGGATAAAACTTGATTGTTGTTGTGGTTAATGGAAACTATTTCAACAGTCATATAACAGTAACAATTGTTATTAGATTAGATAAATCCCCTACTATTATTTTGTTAAGAATCTGTTAGAAAATCTGTTTTAGTTTAGTTAGTTTAACTTACAATCTGTTGAGGATACATTTATCTTTTCTCTCTTGTATTCATTATAGAGTTTCCTATATAAGCTAATTTGTAAGCTTTTTGTACACTCAATGAAATTCAACTCTTTATTTGTCCTTTAAAGAAAAACACAATTTGCTTTTATTCAAAAAGAAAAGAAAAGGGAGGATACATGGTAGAGCACTACTAACTCTACTTTAGACTTGCTTCATTAAGTGGAAAGAAATCAACACAATCAGAAAAGCATAACAAATAATATTATAAAATAATTAAGTTGTGCAAAACACTAACTTAATTTGACTCATGACATAGCTTGTTTAAATAAACATCAATTCATCTACATCTAGCCCAACAAGTGTTAGTGTGTTACTAGTTATTATTAGATAAAGTGTTTTTTTTTTAAATTATTTTACCAATGTCACTAGATAAAGCTACTGAAGCTAGTACGTGTGAATCTATCTATATATCCTTATGAATAAGTTTTTTTTTAGAGGTCCTCATGAAAAATAGTGATTTTGTTTATGTTTTTTCTATTGGTGGGGAGGCTTATGGAAATTTGGGGGTGTTTTTAAAGAAGTAATCTGGTTTACGTGATTAATAAGCAGCATCCAGAGGCGGAGCTAGGAATTGAGTTTATACGAAATTGTAATCTCTATTATATAAAATTCACAACAAATAAATATGAAAATTTAAAAATATAATAACAAACTAGTATCTTTTTTTTTTTTTTAAAGTTTGGGGATCGTGACCTGTATTGATTCCTTTCTACCTTTGTCTCTGACTACATCAAATGATAAATTGTTCGAAAGAACTTAAGTTCAATTTTCAAATGAAGTAGTTTTTAGTCACACTCTATTTATCTTATCTTCAATAAATCCTCTTCCCAAAACCTTACAAGCTAAGGGTTTAATGGCCGCTTCACCGTCACCGTCACCGTCGACGGAACCGTCTCCGCCGCCGGCGTCAACAACAATTACCGATTTAAACTCCGATTCAATCGCTCACTGCGCCGAGAATCTCACCCTCCACGACATATGCAACTTAGCGAAGACCTCCACCGCTCTGAAACACCTCTCTTATTCCGATCCCGTTTGGCATCGCTTGTTCAAGTAAAAAATTTCAAATCTCTTCAAATTCCAATTCTAAATTCGAATTTTCTTCAAATTCCAATTCTGAATTCGAATTTTTCAATTGAATTAATCGAAAATGTTGTTATTGTTGCAGAAATCGTTGGAATCGAGAATTACCGGATGCTGCGGCGGTGCCGGCGAGGGAAGTGTACATTTCTAGACACACGGATTTGCATCAGTTCAAGTTTCGTGATCCTTTTGTTAGAACAGTTCATTTTGATGGACGTGCTTCTAAACCTTTCAACCATTTGATCATTCATCATAACAATGTTTTCTTTTCTCAGGTTCGTTACCTCTTTGAATGGTTAACTATGATCATATATATTCATTGTTTCGAGTTACTTAGCGTATATTTGGTTTCAATTTCGGAGGATCAAAAGTGATTCTAGAGGTTGTAGAATTAATGTTATCATGTTTAGATGATAAGTGTATGTTTGGTTCTGCCGTAACAAAAACTTGTGAGATGGTTTTGGAGAGCTTCTAGAAATAGCTTATGATACTATTAGCTGCTTTTGGTTTATTTTCTTAAGCTCTTCAGGATAACTTATGAAAATGGCTTATAGCTTATATGAAAACAATTTGACTTATATTATTTTGTGCTTATACATAGCACTTATATAATATATTTTGTGCTTATACATAGCACATATATAATAAGCCCTTGTGCTGCTTAACTAAGTTGTATATCCACTCCAGTTTATTCAAATAGGACTAATAATATAAAGTGATCGAGTGAATATTGATTTATTGAGTTCAAATGGAAATGGAACTTTTATCCTCTAGTGTATATGCTAGAAGAAATTACAAACTAGTAGAAGGGTCTCACACTCCCACTGATAGAGACTAGTAAAATAACTGGAAATGAAAGGGAAAGAGAATAGCATAAACATAATAGGGATAGGGAGAATTCCTTAAAGAGAGAGAATAAAAAAATTCATCACCCTCCACATTTTGCTTCCTCTGTCTTTTACATCCACATCCCTCTAACACACTTTTATTTTATTGCCTCTGTTGCATCTACTCGTTAATGAATTTGCTTTTCTCGATATTTATGTGTTCTTGCTAAGAGCTTCGGGGGGGTGCCTTTGCCGATGATGAGCCAGGGTCAAGGTCTGAGTATTTGTGTTTTTGAGGTAAAAGGTGAATATCTCTTGGGGTTTCCGAGACTGCTCTTACATGTAGAGTGATGGTTCCAACATTTCACTTACTGAAGACCCAGTCGTGGCCATCTATCTTGGAGGATCGTGGGCCGCTCCTCCTAGATACTTATCTGATTCACTCTCCCTTGACCGGATAAACTCGCACATGTTTATCTATTATCTTAATTGAGTTACTCAGGCATGACTTGGTCTTGCTCGTGACATGTCATGTGTCCTACAACTCAGTGATGGGCCTATGGGTATTATTTGTTATGAGTCGAGTAGACATTTTAGAGACACCGGTACAGTATGGTAGTGTAAAACTAACTTGCACTGAAAGTTCAAAGATTTGTATAGAAATTCTTAAAAGGCTTAAATCTAGTATTGAGCTATCTTTATTTTCTCGAGGTCACAATTTTGATTCTCGATTTTCGTTTTCATGAATTTGGTTTCTGAACGTATTATTTTTCCCAGTCTTGGTTCATTCACTTTTAGGTCCCGTTTGGTGCACAGGATAAGAAGACAGGATATGATAATACTATCATATCCTGTTTCAATCTTCTGTTTGGTGTGTCAATAGGAAAGGATAACTTAAACCTATTTCTAATCCTATCCTACTCAGCCTTTGTAATTTTTATCCTTAGTTTTTGGTGGGTTAGAGTTATCCAATCATGATTAACGTTAAAATTCTTATTTTTCCCTCTCAATTCATCGCTCATGTTCTCTCTGATCTCCATCCATCGACATCTACCTTCTTCCATAACTCTTCAACACCATCTCTTCTATTTGTCACAAATCTATTCCCAA
>Ga0228711_1000910_pt1 | contig 40706 bp, 19 predicted proteins | sample MedpolnodulmetaG_2_FD_177996 | JGI IMG/M metagenome (GOLD analysis project Ga0228711, IMG submission 177996) | Root nodule microbial communities from Medicago polymorpha collected in Santa Monica, California, United States - brown nodules | ecosystem: Host-associated > Plants > Roots > Nodule...
AAAAAAAAAACTCATCTGGTAACGGTCACATTCTTACAAGGTTATAGCTTATTTTTTCTGGCTTACGGTGTTTTTTGATCTGCCAATTCAAGTAGCTTATAACTTATCACTTTTTATCTCAATTTTACACTTGCAATCTTAATTGAAAAAAACAAATGTTACTTAAATGTACCTCTTTTTATGTCATTTCATACTTATAAGCTACTTCAACCACTAATTTTACCAAACACTACAAATTCAATCAACTAGCTTATCCGCTATGAGCTATAAGATAGCTTATAAGTCATCTGCTATAGGCTAGCTTATCCGCTATTTTTTATCAAACAGAACCAAATTTGAAGTTATATTGTTTTTGTATAAGCTATAAGCTGTTTTCATAAGCTATCTTGGAGAACTTATGGAAAAAAGTTGAAAGTAGCTTTTGAACGATATCGCTGTTTTCATGAGTTCTCCCAAACAGTCTAAAACTTATGGTAGTAGATAAGCTCAAACAAGCCAATCCAAACAGACCTTTATTCTTTTATTTGGATTTTGTTTTATGGAAAATATTTCTCTATCTTTCTGCTGCTGCTGAAAAGTTGGTTTTTCTGACTGTTTCTGTGTGGATTTTAAAAATTACCTGGCTTGTCACATACTGGAAATGGCTGGTCATGGGAATGTAGCTGAAGAAACTTATTGTTGGTCAATCACAAAATTATGCTTTTACATGAAATTCATTTTATGGCTGATAATTGTTTTTTCCTCTTTACTTAAGCTGAATACAAATTTGTTTTGTTTTGTGACCAAACTTTGGTTACCATTATTACTATGAAGCATGGACACCTCTAGGACTAGCTGTGTCGCGGTGTCTGACACGCGTCGGTGTCGGGCACTCCTATGACACTTGTCCGACACGTGTCGGAAAACTAAAATCGGTGTCCTAAGTAAAATTGTTTTTTATTTAATTCGACACTCCTATGACCGGTGTCCGACACATATATAACACTCATATGAGCCGTGTCGGACAACTCAGACAAATATCTAAAACATTTCTTTTTCTCTTGCTTCCACATACCATAGATACAAGAGTTACATATGTTTTGAGAAATATTGATCAATTAGAGGGTAATAGACATTATAGTTTGTGAAAACTGAATATATTTCAAAGTTCTGAATAATTTACAACCACTAATGTGTTTATATAGGCTAATGTAACTTGATGGGCAAGACTACTAAACTAATGGGCCCAATACACATAGCCAATAATAATAATTAAAATAAATTATTTACAACACTCCCCCTCAAGTTGGTGAATGAATATCAATCATTCCCAGCTTGGAAACAAATTTTTCAAAGTTATTGCTGTTCAGCCCCTTTGTTAGAAAATCTGCAAGGTTGCCTTGGGAAGAGACATATGGAGTGCAAATTAGACCATTGTCTAACTTTTCTTTGATAAAGTGTCTGTCAACTCCAATATGTTTGGTTCTGTCATGCTGCACTGGATTATGGGCTATGCTAATAGCAGATTTATTGTCACAATAGAGCCTCATTGGTTCATCAATCTTTATCCTCAAGTCTTCCAAGATGCTTCTCAGCCATAGTAATTCACATATCCCCTGTGCCATTGCCCTGAACTCTGCTTCAACACTAGATCTGGATACCACACTTTGTTTTTTACTTTTCCAAGTCACAAGGTTCCCACCCAAGAAAGTTCAATATCCTGTAGTCGATCTCCTATCCACAATTGACCCTGCATAGTCCGCATCAGTGTATGCTTCAAGTCCCACACTTCCATTCCTTTCGAACAAAATTCCTCTACCTGGGGTTCCTTTCAAATATTGCACAATTCGAAGTGCGGCTTGTAAATGAATCTCCTTTGGTTGGTGCATGAATTGGCTGACTAAACTTACAGCAAAAGCAACATCAGGTCTAGTATGTGAAAGGTATATAAGCTTGCCGACTAACCTTTGATACATTTCTTTATTAACTTCAACATCTTCTGCATTCCCCATCTTCACATTTGGATCAATTGGTGTACTTGCATGCTGTCTTGCCAGTCTCTTGCAGAAGATCTGTAATGTATTTCTGTTGAGATATGAAAATTCCTTTCTTAGAGTGAGCCACTTCAATTCCAAAAAAATACTTTAATTTTCCCAAGGTCTTGATCTTGAACTCTTTGGCTAAGTGTTGGCTTAACAGTTTTTGCTCCTCTTCATCATCACATGTCACTATAATGTCATCCACATATACTAGCAACACTGTTACTCCCCCTGTTTCGGAGTGTTTGACAAATAAAGTATGGTCTCCTTGGCTTTGTTTGAATCCCAAACCTACCATAACTTTAGTAAATCTACCAAACCATGCACGTGGTGATTGCTTTAGCCCATATAAAGCTTTTTTTAACTTGCACACGGTGTTGACAGTAGTATGTTCACCGTATCCAGGAGGCACATTCATGTAGATCTCCTCTTCAAGTTCTCTATGAAGGAAGGCATTTTTCACATCAAATTGGTGCAAGTTCCAATTGTAGTTAGCTGCTAAAGATAATATTACCCTGACAGTATTCATTTTTGCAACTGGAGCAAATGTGTCTGAGTAATCTACTCCATAAGTCTGAGTGAATCCTTTGGCTACAAATCTTGGCTTGTATCTCTCAATAGAACCATCAGCCTTGTATTTTACGGTGTATACCCATTTGCACCCTACAGGTTTCTTTCCATTTGGTAAAGGAACCAATTCCCAAGTATTGTTCTTATCAAGTGCCTCCATTTCCATGTCCATGGCTTGTTTCCATTTCCTGTCAGACAATGCCTCAGATAAAGAGGTAGGTATAATGGTAGTGTTTAGGTTGGTGAGGAAGGCTTTATAGGTGGGTGATAACTGTTCAAAGCATAGGTAGTTGGAAAGAGGGTAGAATGGCTTATTGGTACAAGTTCTAGGATCTTTTCTAAGGGCAACTGGAAGATGTAAGTCTTCACAATCTATTGGTGGTACTTCTCTGGATTTTCGTTTCTTACGCTCTATTGGGTTGGATTATGGTTCCTCATGTGAGGATGAGTTAGATTCTGGTTATGTGCATGAGAAAATTCAGAAATTGAATCACAAGAATTTGAAGGGTCAAGTAAAGTTACCTCATGTAATGTCAGATCAAACTCTTGGATATGAGTAGATTCAGGAATGGTCTTTCTTCGTGTATAAATCCTTATATTTTTCCCATATCTTACATCAGCTTCAACATTTACATGTTTTTCAGAATCAACTTCTGTCTCAACATTGTCACCTTCAGTTTCAACTTCAACTTCTGGTCCTAGATTAAGGTCAGGAAGTAAAAGAGACTCATCTTCCTTACATGAATTCTCCCCCTGAAGATGAGTTTGAACAAAGTAACTTTCTTGTTCGTGGAAGGTGACATCTTGAGAGACAAAGAATTTGTGAGATGGAGGATGATAACATTTGTAACCCTTTTGGGTGGAAGAATACCCTATAAAGACACATTTTAAAGCTCTAGGATCAAGTTTCCCTCTACCATCACTATGGATATGGACAAACAACGTACACCCAAATATTCTAGGGGTGAGATTACTAGAGGTAGACAAATCGGGATAGAATGAGGATAAAACTTCCATAGGAGTTTTGGAGTCAAGAATACTAGAAGGTAAGCAGGTATGCGGTTTATAAGATAAGATGCGGTTAAAACTGCCTCTCCCCAATATTTCTTGAGAATTTTATTTTGGAATAACATAGCACGAGTTTGATTCAACAAGTGACCATTTTTTCTTTCAGCAATTCCATTTTGTTGGGGTGTTTTAACACAGGTGGACTCATGAATTATACCTTCTTTTTGACAGAATGAATTTAAACTGTGATTAAAATAATCTTTTGGCATTATCGGATCTAATCCGTCTAATGCTCACATCAAACTGATTTTTAATCATGGAGAAAAATTGAAAAAATACAGAACTAACTTCAGATTTGTGTTTAAGCAAATAAACCCAAGTAACCCGAGTGCAATCATCAATAAAAGTTACAAACCAACGAGCACCCGATATATTTGGAACATTAGAGGGACCCCACACATCTGTATGAACTAAAGAAAACGGAAAAGTACTCATTTTATTACTGATTGAAAAAGGTACACGCTTGTGTTTAGCAAGTTCACACACCTCACACTGAAAACTCTCAACATCTAATGTTTTAAAAAATAAAGGAAATAACTGCTTAATGACTCTAAACGACGGATGACCCATGTGATAGTGGTACAAGAGAACCTTCACCTTCTCCCTGTTGGTCTTTATTGATTCTGAAAAAAAAAAGTTGTTGCCAAGTAACTTTGGGCTTGAGTCTTGGTTATCCAAATAGTAAAGACCATTCCATTCTCTAGCATTTCCAATCGTCCTCACCGATTCTTTGTCCTGAAAAACACAACAACAGTTATTATCGAAAATAACATTACATGATAGGTCATTTATGAGTTTTTTAATGGAAATCAGGCTAGTGGACAATTTTGGGATATGAAGGACATTGTTTAGGGTCATGAATGGATTAAGTTGGACATTCCCTCGACCTGCTACAGTTATAAGGGTTCCATCGGCTATGGATATTTTTTTGTTACTAGGACAAGGTGAATAGGTAGAAAAGTGTGTAGGTAAAGGTGTCATGTGGTGAGTGGCTCCAGAATCTAATATCCAGTATTGTTTAAAGGGTGTATCTGAAGCATTAAGTCCAAAAGAAAATGGGAATTCACCAAAAAGAGATGGAAATGTACCTGAATATGCCAGAGAGCTAGTACCTGTTGGTTTCTCCAACCTAGTGAGGAAAGATCTCATTTGTTCTATCTCATCTTGGTTGAGTGGCTTGGCATTTTTTGGACTAGCTTCATTAGCGCATGCAGCCATGTGTGGTTGTCCTCCCTTTTTAGATAAGTCTCCCTTTTTATCCCATTCTCAACCAGGTGGCTTTCCATTCCCCCACTCTCTACCAGGTGGCTTTCCGTTCAATCTCCAGCATTTTTCACGAGTGTGGCGATATTTCTTACAAAAAGTACAAAACAATTCTTCACCTTTCTTCACCACATAGGTTCCTTCCCCTTTCTTCTGGTCAGCTGCTGTCACGATTGAATTCTTCTCAACTAACATTGCTGAGCTTTCCACAATTGGAGGGTCTGCCAACATTAGCCCCCTTCTACTTTCTTCACTCCTCACTGTAGCCACTACCTCATTAATGCCAGGTACCGTCTTTTGACCAAGAATTTGCACTCTAATTTGGTCATATTCAGGGTTGAGTCCCACCAGAAAATCATAGACTCTATCCTGCTCAATATACTCCTTGAGTGTTGCTGTATCTTCTGAACACTTGGCTTTTATAACTCTGTACCGATCCAACTCCATCCATAAGGTTTTGAGGTGATTTGCATACTGCGTAACAGTTTTGTTTCCCTGTTTAGCACCCATCGTTTTCACCTTCACATCATATATTTGGGCAGCATCTTTGGCTTTTGAATAAGACTCTTCTAATGATTTCCAAATAATCTTTGCGGTACCGAGAAACATGCAATTGTCACTGATTTCTTCAATCATTGAACCCCATAACCATGACATGATGGCTGAGTCTTCCTCATCCCACTTCTTGAATGTAGGACTTTTCTCATCAGGAGGATCATCAGTTAAATGTCCTGCCTTTCCTTTATCTTTTAAAGTGGTTTTCACAAGTTGAGACCACTTCAAATAATTCTTCTCATGTAATCTGTAAGACCAGGGTATAGTTGGTAATTCTTGAGATTTGTAATCTGTTGTTTCAGTTGTTATTGATCGCCACCTCTTCATCCGAGCCGGCCATTGATAACGGATAAATGAGAAGCAAAACACAAACGAGTTTAAAAAAAACCCATGGATCAAAGTGCCTGGATCTGAGATTGAGTACCCAAAACGGAAAGAGGATGTTCCGATTTACAACCTGCAAAAAAACGGCAGAAAACGGCGGCCTGTAGGGTGGCGCGTGGGGTTCACGCGCGGAAAGAGTGACGGCACGTCGGACGTCAGATGGCGGCGAAAATTTGGGTTTTGGCCGGTTTTGGACCGGCGATTAGGATGGTGGTCGCGGTGTTGTTTCAAACACAAAGGAAATAGGGAAAACACGTTGCTATGTGGCTGCGTGAATAGTGACAGATTGAGTGTTTACGGCTGGGTGTGAATTGAGACACAGTGAAGGGAAAATTCTGCAATTAAGGCAGTAAAAAGGCCACAATTAAGGTGGCTAGGGTTTTAGACCGCAATTAAGGCGGCTAGGGTTTTTATGCGGAAGCGAAACCCTCAAGAACGAGAGCTCGTGATACCATGTGAAAACTGAATATATTTCAAAGTTCTGAATAATTTACAACCACTAATGTGTTTATATAGGCTAATGTAACTTGATGGGCAAGACTACTAAATTAATGGGCCCAATATACATAACCAATAATAATAATTAAAATAAATTATTTACAACAGAGTTTATTATAATATGTTTAGCTTTTTTGATAGTAGATGAATAAAGAAAGGTCAAATACTACGATATCTTGTTTTAGAACTTTTTCTAATGAAATAACTTGCTCAAGTTAGATGCTTATATATATATATATATATATATATTGATTTCCATTTTAAAACGTATATAAATAAATTAACATATATCTAGCGGTGTCGGTGTCCTATATTTTTTACACTAGCGGTGTCGAAGTGTCCGTGTCAGTTCGTGTCCGTGTCGGAGTCCATGCTTCATATCAAGTATAAATGTATAATAAACAGACGTTCACAACCACTTTCCTCCAGTGATGATAGTTTGTTTTATATTGTATATGTGATGAAGAATGCTCAGATTTTTTGTATATGAATGTGTATTTTTGTGCTTATTTCTGCCACAGTGCTTAGGAGAGGCTGGTGAGGACGATGATGCCACAAAGATGTCTGAGGAGGATGGAGAAAAAGGTGAAAGTACACAAGAGACTGAAGGACAGAAGGAGGAACATCAATCTAAAGATGAAAAGGATCTCCTTGAAGATGAGGAGAAAATGGAAGATTCTCCGGTATTAGGTCTGCTTAAAGAACAAAAGGGGGGTAAACAAGAAACCAAGATAGCAGAAGGCAATGGGAAAAAAATAGTTCCAAATGAGGCCCTAATTAAGAAAGCTATTAAAAAAAGAACTTCGTACCTCAAGGCTAATGCAGAGTATGTTGTTGAGTTTTCTAATTATTCGTTGTTCCGACATCTCTGTGACAATGCCCATATCCTTTCTGTTCTTACCTTTGATACATCTGTTAATATCAGCATATTATTTGGTTTTAGTTCTTAAGATGTGACATGGAGTACTCCTCATTTGTTGATTTCAGAAATGTAACTTTGGGTAGTCTTCGCCGATTATTGGAGGAAGATCTTAAACTTGATAAATTTTCTCTGGATCCCTTTAAGAAGTTTATAAGTAAAGAGCTTGATGTGGTGAGTTAAAAATCTGTCAAATAAGTTTCATTGATGCGCATAAGAAGCACAAAAATACACAATGTGATGCTTAACAAAGTTATGTTTAACGTGAAGGTATTAATGTCTTCTGAAGTTCCAGAACCTGCAGAAAGTGCTAAGAAAATTGTTAAGAAGAAACCTGATACCAAAGTAACTAAAAAGGTCAGTGCTGAAGATAACTCTGATACTTCAGATGAAGAGAGTGAAGAGGAAGATGAAGTCAAACCTAGAAAAAAAAGTGTTCCAAAAGGCAAGATGCAGACTCCTGCTGGACCCAAAAAGCGTAAAGGAGATGACACCAATCTACCCAGCAAGAAAAAGGTCAAGCATGATAAAGCAGCATCAGAAGACAATAGTGATGCAGAAGACGATGGAAAAAACTCTGAAGATGACCAGTCCCATTCGTCAGCAGAGAATACTACCAAGGTTATTACTAAATTATTCTTCATTATGTGTTGAGTACAAATAGAAATGCTTGCTATAAACAGTCATGATCTCTTAGCTGAATGTGAATACCAGCTCCTTATATAATGAAATATCTACTTGTCATTCATTATTATTTGTTGATTTCTACAAGTTAAATGTATTAAATATGTTATTTTAGTTATATTTAATTAAATCACATCCTTTTTTCCTTGAACTTCAGAAGAAACAAGTTTCAACTCCAACTCCTGTGTACAGTAAACGTGTGGAGCACTTGAAATCTGTTATTAAAGCATGTGGGATGAGGTGATTTTCTATTTTGGATTCCTATGTTCCTAGTTCTTTGTCGAGGATGATTGTTTGATTTTATATATTTCTGTTACAGTGTTCCTCCCATTATTTATAAAAAAGTTAAGCAGGTCCCTGAAAACAAACGGGACGGACAACTAATTAAAGAATTGGAGGAAATACTATCTAAAGAAGGCTTGTCTTCAAATCCATCTGAGAAGGGTGAGTTATTTTTATTTTATTTTATTGTTAGTGATCCTTCATCCCTGAATGTTAGCTTCATTATTTGCATTCTGATTGAATAGTATATGCATTCCATTATCAAAGGGGATCTTGGAGCTGTAGTTATCAGCTATGCCCAATTATCTCTCACACAACCCAAACAATTGAAAGCTTTTCCTGTTTTCCAGTTTGATCCTGGCTTATTTTGTGCAGTAAGTTCTGAATAAAATTTACATAAAAACTAAGCTGAAGTGCTTGTGAATATATTATTAACATATTTAAGCTGTCCTTTTATACTTTAAATAATAAGTTGTCCTTTTATACTTTAAAATAAATTAGTCCTATCATCTATGTGACATCTTTAGGGTCCTAACTTTCATTCAGTATGTATTTTGTGGAGTAAAATGTCAACATCACAAATGAAAAATAAATTTTGGACATTTTTATTGATACATGTTGTTTGCCATGTAAAAGTGCCATTCTCTATTATTGGAGTTAGGTGACAGTTTTAAGTAGTCTCAGACAAACATGGCTGCACAGAGAGGGTATGAATGTATTGAAAAACAAAAACTGGAATATTTGATAAGTTACTCCAGTATTTGGAAATAAAGGGGATATTAATGTAGTTTCAGTTAACCCCAGAAGATGTTAGATTTGTGTAGTAGTCCCTTTTTTTTGGGTCATTTGAAATCCAATGTTTGCTGCATTAAGTTGCAGAATGCTGATGCTACAGCCACTGATATGGTCTCATTTTATCTTTATATTTTTATTGGTCATATTTTTCCCTTTTTTCTTATTTTCTTAGAAATCAAAGAAGTAAATAGGAAGAAGGCACGAGCCAAGGAACTTGAGGGTATCGATATGAGTAATATTGTGTCAAGTACACGTAGAAGGGCGACGATTAGTTTTGCGGCTCCTCCACCACCAAAGCCCAAGATTCCAGTGGAAACTAGTGGCAAAGATACCAAAGGTAGTGATAACGACAACGATGATGAAGGCAGAGAAAATGAAGAGGAGGAAGAAGATGAAGAAGAGGAGGATAGCAGTGATGATGATGGAAGTGAGAGTGAAGAATTTAATGCGGGTAAGTCTATTTAAAATATTTCAAGGCACTGCACTGCTTTCATTTTGTTGGTCTATCATAAATCATAATAGACTCTGGAATCATGTGTTTCTCTAGTCCTTTTTGCAGTGGTTAAGTAGTCTGTTGTTGATGTTTAATTGCTTGGATAGGGTAAGCAATATGGATAGTTGGAATTCAAACTTGAATGTTCTATCAAATGATTCCCACGTTCTATATCTTTGAGTTTGCCCTGTATAGCTCCATTTTGTTATCTAAATGCTGTTGACAATAATATTTAAAACATCTGCTTTTAGTTATTACTGAATTTTTTATAAGGTTCACGTATTCAGGACTTAGATTGAGCAGCCTTAATTGATTAGCAACCTCAATTTGCCTTTTTTTTTTGTGTGGAAGAAGCAACCCCAATATGCTGAACACGCACAGATAATGATATCTACACAGTGTTCCAAGTACATATAGATACACCTCATTTCTTCCTCTGTATTTAGGACTTAGATTGAGCAGCCTTAATTGATTAGCAACCTCAATATGCTTTTTTTGTTTTGTTTTGGAAGAAGCAACCTCAATATGCTGAACATGCACAAATAATGATATCTACATATTAAATGCAGCACATTTAAAGAATCTCTGGAACATAGAGAATATTTTTGTCCCCCCTCATATTTTTCATGGGTGATGAAAGATTTCAGTTTCAGGTGTATCTATATGTATTTCAATTTTCATAGATCTTTGTAGTGTATCCCGTGTAACCTAATTTAGATCGTGTTTTCAACGTTTTAGCCAAAATCTTAAATACAGAGGAAGAAATGAGTTTTACTTGGAACACAATTCTATCGAACTGACTTCTTTAACTCTGGTGCATTATCTTCTCTATGACTAGTTGGCAACATATGTGTTACTTTTATTTTCTTTTTTTGCTTTGTTTGAAAGTAAATGTCCTTATATTCTCTCATTCATGCAGATGAAGAGGACAGTGATTGAACTCGGGCAGATTCTGCAATACTTAAAAGGTGAATCTTCCACAATTAATTAGGAAGTGATGGTGTATAATGTTATGTATCGTAGTGTGTTTCTCTAATTATGTATCTTTCCTTTCTCTTTTTACCTTTTTCCTCCAAATTTTTGTCGTGTCAGATGATCAGTGCTTGTTGCAGAAACATTATCTAGTTTCCTCTTGGTCTATGGATAGGAACTTAAAACACTCGATTGAAATTTAGTATTTTTTTTGTCCTCTCTAAAGTCTAAATAGACATGTTTACAGTGAGATTGCCTCATTTCAATCATAAGTGGCAGTGTTTCTAGTGAATAGTGATGGAAAACTCCGGCGTCTGTTGAAATTTACGTCACGTATGACTTGTATATAACTTGCTTAGAAATTCACAGTATGCTAAACTTGAAATGGAATTGATTTGTTCAAGGTATATTATATTCGATAAAAATGGCTTGCATTATTATTGCGTGTAATACATATGTATTCTTTTATTTAAAGCTTTTATTTTTCTGCTTTAAGAATACCTTATTGCATCCAAACCTAAAATATCGATCTGGTCAGTTGAATCTGAATGAGTTATTTTTTAGAGTTGTGTTATTTGAACAACCATTTGTATGACAAACTATGGGGCAATCATAAATTTACGAAGAAAATGTGATATTGACACAAAAATCAAAGCAACAAAGAGAAATTAAAAACATATAATGCGAGTGAGATTGTCACAAAAGTTGTCAATTTTGTCAAAAAATGGTTGTAGAAATATAATTATCACCCCTCCTCTCAATTATTTATACCTATATCTTAATTCTACTCATCATTAATTTTCAATTTTTTTATCATCTTCCCACATTTCCTAACGACCAGTGAAGTGGATGGGTCGGTCCTTTTTGACACAATTGTGTGACAGTTGTGCATGAGCACGTACAATGCAATGTCGTTTTAGCATGGGTGTGCCATTGAGTGCATCATTGGAATGAGAACATGATAGTTTTTTTAGAAGCTAAACAAGATTTTATTAGAACGATAAGGTACCAGAGGTACCACTAAAAGAAATTTCAAAGCTGAATGAAAATGTCAAGACATCAATCAACCAAGCTCCACTTACAACCACTCCAACAACCTATACATTTGAGACTAGCTGCACCCAGAATTACACATACAGAACAAAAATAACATAAGATATATGACAATAAGCCATTATTACTACTCATAATTCATACACATCTGCTGTAAAAAAAATACCAAACTGCACCAACAAAACGCTCACTGCAGCTACTAAACCAATACCAATTCATGATATAATGACGATACAACTTGGATAAAATAAGTACAAACGAATTTGAGATTGACATAACGAAGTAGTACTACTCAAAAACCAGCCACCCGTGTTGCTAAATTAACACATACCCAAGCCAAAACCTACACATGAAGCACACAAAAAACACATGAAAACAATCCTTAATTCAAAATTCAAGCTTAACAAATGAAGCAGATTGATTAACACCAATTCGACAAAAATGCCTCTGATCATGAACAAGCAGTCCGTGAGTTAACAATGCACAGCAACAACTCCCGTTAAGACAACATTGACAATATCCAAATATTCTAGGGGATTTGAAGACCATTGATTGAAAGTGTAGACACACCCCTGCAACTTACTGTTAACTATTTCCATGACAATAGTTTTATTTCTTCAAACCAAGTCTCCGTTGATCCATTTTTGTCTTTGAATGTTTTCTCATTGCGACCTTTCCACAATATCCCCAAATGCATACATACTACATGACTATGCACCTTTCTATCCTCACTCTTCCATTCGCAGTCTCTTTAACTTTTGAAGAACGTTAGATATATTTACCCAATTTAAAATCTGCTGCCAAACCTCTACTGCTAACTTGCATTCATTAAATACATGTGAAACGTTCTCCTTTTCACATCCAAACGAACACAACTTTTGCGATTCGATCAAAATTCATCTTTTAACTGGATTGTCTTTGTCGGGATCCTATGCATTATTCTTCACACCAAAACTTTAACTATTATCCATTTCTAGACCAAACCCACTTGTCTTCCTCATCTTCTTTACAGTAAATCCTCTGCACTTTTTCTATTATTTCCAACTCCAATCTCTTTTCTTGAGGGCAGATATCTGGACCTTCTATTAAGGATTGGAGGAATCTCTATCTTCCACATAATCCAATGTCTTTGAGGAGATAATCAAGTATGAGAAGCACAAGTCAGAAAACATACGAGAAGTAAAATGTTCTAATTACATGAATCTTATCTTATAATCATTAAGCCTGATACTCAAGAATAGATGACAAGTAATTTCAAACACTAATATAGAAATGATACCGAACAAATGATCTCTATACTTACGGTGCTAATATCTGTATAATAATTTGCTTGTGCATTTAGTATTGATTTTCTTTAAGTTGAGGAATATTATATTTAAATATTACAAATGTTTTAAAACCTATAAATGTGATTCCCCCAATTTCTAGGTTTCTGAAAATCACATAACATTGAAAAAAATGTAGGGTTAAATAAGTAAATTGTCCCCTTAAATATACCATCATTTGATTTCAGTCCCCCTAAAATATTCCTTAGGCTTTTGGTCCGTCTAAAAATTTTCAACTATGAAATTAGTGTCTGCTCTACATTGAGTATTACACTAGAGCAGAGGCTAATTTCATAAATGAAATTTTTTAAAGGGACCAAAAGCCTAAAAAATATCTTAGGGAAATTAAAATCAAATGTTGGTATATTCACAAATTCTTTCAATTTTACACAAACAATCTAGACAATGGCAAACATGAACTCGGTATATCCAACACATAACTCCTTCTCAACGGTTCATAATGGGTATCCGTTTAGATTGTACATATATTGAATAACATATAGCTTAATGGGTATCCGTTTGTTAATGGATACAAAGACTTGTGTGAACATGAGGTAGCTATGGCTACCGTTTTCTCTGGTTTTTAAATAAGACTTGTGTGAACATGAGGTAGCCATGGCTAACATTTTATATAAGTAAAAATTATTGTGATTGTTTAATATTTTTTTTAAGAAGATTTAAGTTTAATATATTAATTTTAAATAATTACATTTTCTTTTACATTTGACTCCCTTGCAAAGTTTATGCTAAGTTCATTACCGATGATTATATATAACATTTTTCACATTTCTAATTGATGTGTGTCGAGGTTTCTAAAGGGTCATGGACTTTTTTTTATTTTTATAAGCAAGTATTCCCCAACAAGTATTATCAAAGTCATCTTTTAGTTTGGTGGGGGAGTGGTAGTGAGATCCTAGTATGGATCAAGTCTACTGATGTGAACGATTCACATTTAAAAAGACATTAACGTAAGTGATTAGTCTGATATCAACTAGAAATGAAGGAAATATTGGCTATATACTCATATAAAGAATGTCTTAAGATTTTATGTAAAAATATGATTGAGGATTCAGGATGTTGATTTATTGATTCTCCAAAGTCTCAACGCACCCCAATCTCCCGAACAAATAACTATTGCCATCTATACACGTGACAAACTTGAAAATTACAAACTGTAGATAACTTAAAAGACTTTGGAGATCAAATGAACGTGAACATTATTCCTTTCGTTTAAGTAATCAAGTTACTGCTGAATTTAAACCTTCTCTTAGCATATTAATATAGTTGTGTGATTTAGACTCTTTGAGGAAAAAAAAATACGTTCATATAAGCGTGCTTATATTGCGAGTGGATTAATTTAAGTGCTATATTGCAATTTTTTTATAAGCTGCTTGATTGCATTTAAATCTGTCTACTTTTTAAAAGTTGTTGTCTCTTTTGAATCACATAAAAGTGTGATAAACTTTTGCACATTTAAACTATTCATCTTTTACTTTCTTTGTTTGTTTCTATATATATTTTTTAATTTATGTACAAGCTGCCTGATCTCTTTTTTAAGTGGTGCAACTGTAAGTAATATAGTAATATCGATATTTTCTTCCTACTTTTTCAAGCGATGTATAATAATTTTTAGCAACCTGGCTAGCTTTCGTACCAATGGTATTTAAATGAAAAAGTGGATTGTTTTTTTGGTACTAAAAAGTGGACTGGTCAAGCAAACTATTATATATTACTATGCATGGGACCCTTTTTTGTACAATCATTCTATAGTAATTTGTAAAGGCTTTACTTAAAATAAAATAAATAAAGAGCTTCTAAAAAAACTTAAAAAAGAGTAGACGTCGATACTCACTTGAATGTGGCTATGCCACTAAATTAAAGGTTTATATGCATTAACAAAATAATAAAATAAAGTAAGAAAAACAGAAAAAATATTAATATTATAACTTTTAAATATAAAGAAAAAAAATTAAACATATTTGCACGAAATATTGATGTGATTTTTTAGGTTTGTTTTCTCAACCACTATTATAGACTTAAGAGTTTTTAAAGACATATGTATTTTGTCGGGCATGTCTAATATGGACATCTTAAAAATGGTTTGAAGATATTATAGACTTAAGAGTTTTTAAAGACATATGTATTTTGTCGGGCATGTCTAATATGGACATCTTAAAAATGGTTTAAAAATTACTGTAAAAAATTTTTTTTAAAGATGCACCTTTAATATTGTTAGTAAAAAAATAAATTTATAATAATAAAAATGGAGAATAAAAATAGCATTTCATTAAAATTACTAAAAATAGAAGAGTCCACTATTGACCCGGGTCTATATTTTTTTTTTTGGTGGTGGCCTGGGTTCGAACCCCAGACCTTGCATATTTTATGCGTTGTCCCTACCAATTGAGTTAAGCTTACGAGGACGACCCGAGTCTATATTATACAACCCATATTTTGTCGTGTTATTCTAGAAAAAACCTTATTATAAGTGTATTTTTTTTAAGAGGTATTATTATAAGTGTATTATAAAATTGATTGTGAAGTTGCAAAATAATATTCCTTAAAAAAAAGTAGCAAAATAATAAGATTTTTTTAAGGAAAAATATTAAGTTCTCTTTAAATATTACATATGACAACCATAATATCTTATGCGTCCTATTAAATCGAATAAAATACACTCCACAAAGCAAAACTTTTATGATTATGACAAATAACGTTACACACACACACAATAATGTTATGTTTCGTAGGGCTCATGCACAAGAGTCAAGTTTGTGACTAGCTAATTGATGTTGGCATTTTTATGGACGCTTAAATCAATTATTATCTCCATAAAAGTTCTCATGGTCTTTATTTTGGTCAAAAAGATGAGATTTCTTTAACAAGAAAGCTACTAGTAGGTAGTAGCGTTCAATTTCTTTCTATATGGGACATGCATGCTTTAATTTTGTACAATAAGCAATGCACCTTATGGTCATAGCATGGTGTCCTCCAAAATCCAAAGAACATATCCAAAATATAATTGATTCATCTTTCCGTCATAATTTATCATTTATTTTTGTCAATTTAGTGCATATATAAAATCCAATTCTACTTTAAGTATTTTCTTAGGTATGTATGTATCTAGCCTTTTTTGTTTTGACGGAATCTAGACATCTTTGGTTTATGCATATCTTATTATCTTTAAGTTTTTCATGTTGAAATTGTTAAGTGGTAGACTAATATGATTGCATGCAACTTGGGTAGAGTGACTATAATGCATGCTAGCTTTCAGATTTTCTATATGTATTCGTCATTTGATTCTTAATGAAATGAAGTAGTTCTATTATTGTCGACAAGAAGTTTTAGTCACATATTTTTTTTACGGTAAATGAATTTATTAAAAAAAATAAATTCCAATTTTAGTTTGATGTTAAACACATCGGCGAACACTCGAAAATTAATTGAATGATCACAAAATATAAAAATCAATCGGATTCAACCTATTAATAATGAGTTAAGATCTTGTCTATTTCTCAAAAGAAATGAAGAAATCCAATAGGAGAGATGTATACACCAAAAGTAGGCATTGATTACGTCGAGATCAAGTTTGATCAAATTAAGGAATTAACCAATGTAGAGTTTTCCGAGAACAAAATATCAGAGTATAGATATCTCTGGGGAAAAAAATTAACCATGGTATAGGACTTGAAATTAACCATGTTATGGTCAAAATCATGGACTAATTTAGAAATGAAAGACTAAAATCACGAATAAAATAAAATAAAGGGACCAATCCTTGTGGATTATTTCCTTAGAAAATGTCGAGATTAAGAACACCAACAATTTTTGTGGGGACTATCTTGGTTTGACAATTAATTACTTTTTTTGGAGCATCTGCGCGGTAAGATAAGCCGAATTCAGACTTGAGATTTTAAGACATACTACAACAAATATAATAAAAGTATGAGAGAATTATCCTAAAAATTATTACAAAATAATTGTACAAATATCATTTCTCATAGTTTTAAATATGTATAAAGTGTGGCACTATCCCATCTTTTAAATTGTAGTTGTAATATGTGAGAAGTTCGATTTCCCCCAGACTATGTTTTGCTTTCCTTACTTTATGAATTGTACTTCCGTTACGTAAAAAGAATAATAAGACATTCTAAATAATAAATCACACATGTTACTAATTTAAGGCGTTGTTGAATATGAAAGTTTAAATAAAGGGTGGAAGCAATAGCGATAGAAGAAGTGTTAGCAAATTTGATAAGTGCTAGCTATGAAATTTGGACCTACAAGTCACTATAAATCACATAACTTGGAAGCAATATAATTTGCTTTCTAGCTTCAAATGGATCAAATGAAGTTGAAAGATGATTGTCGACCACTTGTGCTAATTGAGGAATTCCCAAACAGGAAAACTTGGCAATGATGTGTTGAACTATCTAGATAATTATGGACGGCAAATATATGGCAAATATTAGTGTATAACGTTTACTAACCTAGCTTTATAGGGACATTCGAGAAAAGTAACACTAATGGAGAATGTAATTGATAAATGTGAAACCAAAAACTCCAACTATCCACCATTTTTGGCCACAACAATTTATATGTTGGAATCTAAGTTATTATTGCAGCAGTAAAAATCTATCACTATCTTAGGACGTTTATATATTTTATGTGGTGTCTCTTACGGAATACAAACTATATCATTGCATAATATTGGTGTTCAATCTGTTGAAAACAGCAGTGGGGCATGACAAAAAAGGAACCTAATGGATCCAGGGGCGGATCCAGACATTTAGTATATGTGAGGCTAAAATTTTGAAGAAACTATAATGCAAACTATATTAAAAATAAGAAGGATTTTTCCTATCATATGCAAATTTGCACATGTTAAGAAATTTAAAATGGTAAGTTTGTCTTGTAAGTTGTGTATTTTATATTAAATATATAACTTTTTAATAAATAATTTGTGTTTTTCAATAAAACGTTATTACTTTTAGTTGTCTTAACACTAGAAGTTGAAGAGTGCTGTATAAGTTTCTTCCTTTGCGCATACAGTGCATCCATATCAAGCACACCAATATCATGCTTATTGGAAATTTTAATAACTTTAGATATAAGTTCTTCCCATCCCTTATTCCTCATTTTTTATAATTATGTTTTGGTATCATTAACAAGTGACAAAGTTTATTAAAAAAAATATGAAAATTTCATGTGGGGCTTTAGCCACACATGGTCTTCAAGTGCATCCGCCCCTGAATGGATCATAGAATGTCAAAATATTTTTATAAAGAGATAGTTTTAATAGTATTTATAATAAAAAACATATAATATTTTTAAAATATAAAAATGCACCAAAATTTATTGTAACTTAAAAGAACTTTAGATTTTTCAAATTTTGTAAACATAAATTTTATATTTTGTAAAAACTTGTAAAATTTTATTACGTAAAAATATTAACTATTTTATTGTCTGGCAAAAAAAAAGGAATTTTGGAATCAGCCACTGATTGTACATATATCATATTCTGCCTCGTGATGTTAAGCAGTGAGATGCTACTATTTGTGTAAATTGTGCTGAATGTAATGGAATTTGATTCTCTTCATTGTGCTATTATTCCATTCTATGGTGAGACGAAATGAATTATACATGACATAAGCACCACTTGCAAAGCAATATTATGATTGCAAGAGATTCCAAAAAGAAACTACAAGAGTACTTAAAATCTTGTAGAATACTGTTGAAAAACTCTATCCCCATCGATCCAATTTAACAGGTGATTCGATGACGTAATTTGTATCAACATAAAGGTATTAGAGCATTTCAAAAGCCAGATAACGTAAATGCAAGATAATTCAATGCTTGATTTTAACTTTTGGGATTGTTGTAAAATCTCATATTCTTGTGGAATGGAGCTCTTTTCTATGCTTAGCTAGCTAGTATGACTTAGCACTTGTATGGATATGCGTTTCGACTTCTGCCGTGAATTTCATGAAGCTACAAATCATGGCATTGAGCTAAACGTGAGTTTGGTTTGTTTTCACCGGCAAAACAAACACACACTTATATTGACAAGTGGGGAGGGATGGACCGTACGTTCATAAGAAATTTTGTAATCTTCACCAATATATTTAAATATAACCCTCTAAACCCTAATCCTTTCACAATAAATGAAACAAAATACAACTGTTTTCTCGTTGGAGATCCGCGAAGACACGATTGACCGAACTTTGTTGCCAAAATTTGTTTGTCCGTTGTTTTCGATTTTTTCGATTATCGTTTAGTTATTCATTTAAAATCATTTGCCGTTCTAACACTATGTATCTTTTAAATCAAGAGACATGTTACTAAATTTAGATTAATTCTAGGACATGAAAATATTAAAGTAAAATCATGAGACAAAACAAGGTAATAGAAAGAAGATGTAACTCACATCAATTATTAATGAACCAAATGCTATATATATATATATATATATATATATATATATATATATATATATATATATATATATATATATGAGCTGTAACTCATATTTCAAATGCTTTAAGGTATTGGGTGGTAGAGTACTGTTTCAATCTCTTGGTGGTTTTGAATCGTAAGTTGATTGTTGTTCCTTACTCTCCTTAGGACTTCCTAATAAGAATCCTATGATGACACGGAAGCTGAGACTCAAGACTGACCCAATAAATTTTATTTGTAGATGAAGTTTAAAATAAATTTTAATATATGAGGCCTTTTTAGTCTATATATGAAGCCTTTTTGTTTATAATATCTAATGAAAAATGTTTTTATTTTGTTGGGAGGCCTAATGCAAGGATTTTAGTAGTCTTATCATTGGATCGGCCCTGCTCGAACCAAAGGAGTCAATATATCCCCAACTCTATGCATGTATGTGTGCATGTCTTACTTTGCCGACTTCTAATGGAACACAAACAAGTTGGGGATGACATGGAAACAACATAAGTACAGTATAAAAATGGTTGGTCTTTGCGTTAACAAGGGAAGTTGGTAATAATAATGTGATTAATGTAATGACCTAGCTACTACCAATCACATTGGGAAAGCAACACACAAACATAAAGTGGAAATGAGTAATTATTGTAATAGGATATTATATATAAACACCACTAATCAACAATTATCATTATAATAATTTTATACAGTAGTAGTACTAGATTGTTTTCATTTTGCATAATTACGAGTATTATTTTAATCTAAAGAGATTTTCGATTGGTTGTTTGTAAACATAAGTATATAGTGTATTCATGTAAGAATATCTCACGTGAAAAAGTGCAATTAAACTTGTAAGAAGCTTTATTATAAAGCATGCATGATATATACTTGATTAATCTGGCTAAACAATAAAATAAGTCCTAAATTAAGGTTTTGATTATATGTGTATATGCATATGATTATGTACTATTCATCATTATTGACTTGGTAGGAATTGCCTTGTTTAGTGTAACTTGTAGGTCCTTCCTTAGCAGGGGATCTTTGTGACAAAAGTATAAGATTCAAAGGAATCTGAATTTGATTCTCCTTGTCTAGATTCCTTCACGTTTGTAGTGCTCTTTGGCTACCTGATAATTCGTTAGTGAGCTGATGACACACAAACCACATTTAAAATCCTATAATATTTTGTACCATAAAATAGTCGAATATTTGCATATATAGCTAAAGAATGACCCCTCATGCATGGCATAGTAGGATCATTGTCATGATCAATCATTAAATTCTAACAAATGTGCTGTGATCTTCTTATCCCCTTGCAACTTGCAAGCAAAGTTAGAAATATATATAGGCAGACAGAACGTGAAAGATATATGAATGCATATAAAATGGGTGAATAATTGCTATTTTCTTTTACTAAATTTTAGTGGGATGTTGTGCCATAGGTATACCTAAGTCCATATTCCGGGATAATTAAAAAATAAAAAATGCATTTACACGGCGTATCCCACAAGCTTGATATTTTGAGACCGTTCTTACGTTTGAATTCATGTGAGTGGTTAGTTTCACATCAATTATAAAAAAGTTAAATGCTACACACACACACAAGATATGCGACTTATACACTTAATATCTTAAAGTTTTTGGCAAGGATGTGGTGTTCTAGCGGTCTTGGATCATTCTTGCACATCAGAAAATAATCAATTTTGACAACGTGTATGGTGTTGTACCATAATTTTTCAGCATGTTATTCGATACGTTAAAATATAATCTTGGAGTGGTTTAACAACAAGTGAAATACACTCTATTTGTGGTGAAATATGATAGTTCTTTTCAACTGTCACCGTCGGTGTATGCAATGAAAGTTAAAAATGTATGTAAAGATTTTAGCCAAGATGAAGCTTTTTTTTTTTTTTTTTTGAAACAACAACTATTATTCTCGTTGAGATTGTGTACCCTTATACTCCTCTTATTGATAAAATTTGTTCTTATATGTTAAGAGATTGAACTGTTGGTTTTTTCCATACCTTGCGTGAAGGGAACTCTTGCGCATATTGGTTCGCTAAACTAGGCGCCTCATTTACTCACGAGTTTAGCATCATCCCTACTTGTAATTCTCTTCTATTGAGATATTGTCCTAGTTGATGCTATGAGAATTCAGTTCCCTCGTTTGTAGTGTTTTTGTCTTTTTCTTCTCTTTGGAGTTTATAGAGATGAGTCTCACATTGCTATGTATGGCAAAAAGAAAGATGTCAAGACTACATATTGGTTATGGTTCTTCGTTACAAAATACTAATCACAAACATTTTAAATTTATTTTTGACCTTCTTCTTTTCTTTTATACTATTTTTTTTAGAGTGTTGTCATATGTGGTTATATTTGCTTGGGAGAGTGTGTGAATATACTGAGATTGTTATCCCTTGCAGTTGTATTTTGTCCATATTCACGCAATCAAGACATTGTTATCCCTTCGACCTTAATCAGACGGCTAAGAAAAATCAGATGTAAATTTTAGTGTTAAAATCTTGAAACGTACCAAGCTCAAATCAAAATCGTCCGATCTTGATCGAACGGTCACCAAAACATTACTGCATGTCTGCATTGTTTTGCTGACCGTAGTAAGTCGTGGTCCATCTATATTTAGTGCATGTATGTTTTTATTTGGTTTTCAATTTTCTTTTACAGAAGTCCTTTAATATTGCTAATTTATTCAAAACAAAAAAGAAATTACAAAGAGCACGTGTTGAATTAAAATCAGTTCTACCGACCAAATCTTAGGAAATTCATGAAACCAATCTTTATTTTATTTTTAACGATACTCCTCTTTTAGGAGTTAGTTTTCCATGATAGATTCATGAAACCATTTTTTATGTGATTTTTTTTAAGGAATAGATTCCCTAAGTTCAGTGGCACTGTTTATTTTACATATAGAATCTTTGGCTAAAAAACACATATCATTAGATAAGTAGCTCAATATGGCAAATAAAAAATGATAGAAATCAAAAGTATTAGAAAGGACAAAAACAAAGACTAAAGCATTATATTGCATTATTTGATTCATAACATTATACTTTGAGAACTGAAAAAGTTAAGGTAACAAAATAAAAGTAAAACCACTTAGGAAGGTAAATTGAAATAGATTTTCACACCGCAGAAAATCTTTCATAACCTCTAGCAGATAGGAAAAATTGATATATAAACTATTCTTATTCTTAGAAGAACTTCATGATCATGCCTGTGTTGGAACATTTTTTGCTTCTCCTTTTTTCAATTTTTCAGCTGGAACATTAATCTCAATGCCATCAAAAATTTCTGATCCTGATTTTGTACCATTCTTGATTGGCAATTGATCTTGGCCTTCACCTTTTCCTATTTCTGATGTGTCTTCACGACGATCTTTGCTTTTTCCCCATACCACAGTGTAAAGACCAATAACAATGATAATAGCTCCAAATATACTATAAAATGAATAAGAAATACAAAAAATCAATTAGTTAATTAAATTAGAGACTTATAATTTTTTTTATCACTAATTTTTGTTACATATTTTAAGAGAAGGGGTGTTACCTTCCAAGATGAACTTGTTCAGCTAAGACAAGAGAACCCAATGCAGCAGTGATAATCATACATAGTGGACTGAAAGATGTTACAAAAACTGGTCCACGTTCTCTAGTTACAACTCCTTGTACATAATATGCCATTCCAGAGCATATCACACCCTGGTTATATAATTATCAAAAATTTAATGTTGAATAAAAATTATTTTGTTGAATTGAAATCATTTTAGAAATTAATTATCATTCACTAAGTAAATAAATAAAGGTAGACTCACAGAATAAACACAAGCAAGAAGCCTTGAGTCCCAACCTATGACCCACACACTCATGTCTCTTTCAAATATAAGTGATGCAATTGAACCCTCAATAATACCCATCAAGCAAATCCATGCTGTTAGTGATAGCTCTGCTGGATACTTCTTCAAAGTGAATGACTAATCCCACAAAGTAGCAACATAAGTTAATTATTAGATAATTTAATTAATTAGTTTATTAACACTAATTAGAATGACCTATTTCTTTAAAAAATGAATCTCTTTGAAGCAGTACGGTCCAACAATTGTAGGGATCGTTATAGGAAAAAAAATCTCTCGCCATATCAAACGGTCACCACAACTGTTGTACCGTGCAAAATAATCTATTTTATAAAGTAAGGAATATATATGTTGATGTTTGGTTAATTTGTTATGCTTACTTGCAAAATAAAGAATCCAGCCCAACTACAACAACTTGATATAAGCATTACTGTGCCCATCAGCCAATTTTGTTCAGATGGTTGGTCGGTTGCGGCCGAGGCGTGGTGGTTGATGGCTCCTCCTCCCTTTATGATCTGATAGGCAGGGCCTTTGTACAAAGTCATAACCATAGCTCCAGAAACAGTTACAACCGTTCCAATTACTTTGGCTACGCTGTGAAATTTTCTCCAGTTCACTGACTCTAACCTGATTGATTAGTAAAATTATAATATATTAATTACCATGTCATTATATTAATTAGAATAAATATTATAAAAAAAGATTCATTGGAATGATAATGAAGAATAAATCTTAAAAAGTAGATAAAAGATTAGAAAAATAGAGGAATCTGATTAGATATGCATAAATTGAAAATCATGTGTTGCTTATCTTAATTCTAGTTTGGACTATGTTAAATCAAGCTTTAATTTAATTTAAAGATGAACCTTGCAAAGTGTGACAAACTAGTAAGGGACAAAAATTCGTCCACTAATTAATATGGCCCCATGCTTCCAAATTGTCGGATTCCAATTTTTTTTTTCTTCCAGTAACACAATTCTAGCTAGCTTTTTTTCATTTGCGTAAGCACATTAGTTTTTGTTTTTGTTTTCATGGTGAATTGATTGAAGCTTTTACCTGAAAGTGAGAGCCATTATAAAAGTAATAGCTGGAAGGACATTAACAGTGGCAGATGCAAACGTTGTTGATGTCATCTTCATTCCCATGTTGTACAAGTTTTGATCTAGCACTGGCCTGTTTCATTTTATCACCAACAAAAAAATATTAAAAACTATTTGACTTCAATTTCAATCTCTGCATTTTGTACTTTAACCTAGCTATAGAAAAATGTTTAAACTATTGTAACTGAAAAAACTACTTGTCCCATAACTTGTTCCTTTTACTAAATAAAAAAAAGTTGTTCCAAATTCATGGGGATTGCTAAACAGTTATTAGCGAAATCTTTATCAATAACCAATATCTAGAAAATTATATTATCATAACTCAATCAAAAACTTTAAGATAATATATAAAGTGACTCGATGATTTAAGAGATATATATGAATTGAAGTGAATAAAATTCAACTCATACGCTCTATTTTTTCTCGCTAATTCTTTTTTCCAATAGTATGAGTTAAGAAATAAAAGAGCATAAAATTAAAATGATACTAATAACGAGCTTTTAATATAGTGATTATTACACAACTTATTCAATCAATGATAATCGCTCTAGTTTGATTGATTGTATAACTTGTAGAGTTTAGTTTTCAATACTCTTTGCACGGGTGCGGTGGAATCCATTGCACCGGTGCAATAGAGGTAGAAGACCCAATGCCTCGTAAAACCATATATTATCCTAAGAAATGAAATCACAGAATGGGGAACATTTCGTCCTTATGATTTTTGTGATGGTGGGTCACTTGATACAAAATGATGAGTCCGCTAGAAAAGGCAGGGCAATATGAAGTGTCATTATTCGACAATAATTCATTTCTATTTGCTTTTAGGCTAGTTAAATAAGGTTCTAGTTTTTTGTAAGAAAAAAAGGGTAAGGTTCTAGTTAGTTCTTTTATGTTTCACATGTTTTTTTAGAGGTATTCACCGAAAAATGTTAAATCTTCTTTTCTAAAATTTTAAATGTATTAAACTCTTATTTGCGATTATCTAGTAAATCAGTGAAAAAAGTGCAAGAACAAGCAAAAGATTTTGAAATAAAAATCAAAGAGAAAAAAATAAAGTTAGTTATATTTTAGTGTTTTTGTTTCCTATAAATCTTTTTTATTTCCTTCAACCAAACAAGAAAGAATATGAATTTTATGGTACTTCAAATAGATAAATAAATAAATAAATATATATATATATATATATATATTAGGAATATTGGTGGCATAGCTACTTATGCATGCATGCATGTGTGCTTCAAAAAACATTATCAGTGCCTAACTCATGACCATGAAGATACTAATAAACAGAACTATATGTATATGATTCGATACTGTGAATATATCATAGGTGGAAATATCCAGAAGAGCCTTACTCAAGGAAACCAAGTGCCACTATCCTCAGGAAGATGGGGAGAGTCATCTTTGGCCTTGTTTTTCTGTAAAGATAAATAATTAAAACAAAACCTTGTTAAGCTTATGAAGGCAAAGTATATAGTAGCTACACAAATACTTAAAAAAGTTGAATTCTAGAAAGAAATTGTATATGAAAAAAAAATCCATCTCAAATTTTGTTGTCAAGTGTTAAAGACATTAAAATCAAAAACTAAAGACTAGTTTCATTTTGTCCGTTTCTAATCTCTATCAAATAATTCAACATCGTTGAAAGAGACACAAAAAGAGGAAGAAAATGATCGAGGAATACCTTTCGAGCACAAGCGCAAAAGGAGTAATTATAATTGCGGCCACAACATGACGGTACACGGAGAGAATCCAATGGCTCATACCATGTTTGAAAGAAACCATAGTAATGATGTACATCCCTGAGTAACCAAATTGAAGGGACAATATAGCAAGGTATGGTTTAATCTTGCGAAGCAGTGCTCCATTGTTCAACTTACCGTTAGCATTTTGGTCCTCCATTGATCTCTTTTGGGCTATGAAATTAAGCACCGTGCTTGACACACACAACAAAGCACACACACACAAAACTATAGGTTATGTGAATTGTGAGTTTGTGGGTGACCATCAAAATGCAAAATAGGCTTTATATAGGCCAAAAAAGCTAATTATTTAAAAAAGAGAAGCCCCAGTTTCACACAACACCGGCACTTGGCACTAACTCTCTCACCTCAATTTTTCACCTTAGAGATTCCCTTATCCATTTTCCAAAACAAGCCCATATTCCGATCAGTTACTAGAATCTGATTTTATGTTTATTATGGAATCAATGTTTTTTCCTTCTCTCAATCAACCAGAGGTAATATTATTTGAGACACAATGTCGGGTAGTTAATACTCCCTCCGTCCCATAACAAATGACCATTTTGTAAAAAAATTTGTCCCAAAATAACCGACTCATTTCACTTTTCAATACAATATTAATTATTTTTTCCCAATTATAACTTTAATTAATAATACTTTCACCACTTTCAATTCAATATATTCCACTTTGCATTTATGATAATGATGAATGCACTAATACTTGACAAGAGTACTTAAAATCATTTTTCTCTCTCATTCACTTGTACATTTTTTTTAATATATGTGTGAAATGAGCAAATGACTCACTTAATTTAAGACGAAGGGAGTAAATGTTGATACCTCACTCGATCGAGATTCAAATATTGATTCACCACGTTTTGGAAGTCTAACCTCTTCTGTTTTACCCAATCTTTGTTTGTGTTCTAGAATGAACCTAAACCCAATCCGCTACGGCACAAAGGAATACACTACGAAGTTGCACCGATAACACATCATAGTAAATTTGCGATCTCACTAGCACCACGTGACGGAAATGAAACGTTGATATACAATACAACTCAATGGCTAACCATTTTCATTGTGTAGTGTGGATAAAGGTACACTCTAATCACAAAAAACAACCGACAGTGTTTGCATGTACACCATCCCTACCAAAAGGATGCCGCCATCCTCCGTCATGTCACCGCAACTCCGACCGTCGATCTTGGTCCACTTCAAAATAAATGTTAAAGTGAGGAAGATATTATATGCATCTCTATATAAAAATAAATTTTATTGCACTCTTATTGTAATTACTTTATTTTGTGTTTGCTTAATTTATGGGAAGTAGGAGATGTTTGATTTCATTGACCAACAAATGGAATTTACGTTTAGTGCTTGGTCATGACGCAAGCAATTTTGTTCCTTTGTGATGTTAAGTAAGAGTGGGTGTTGTACATGTGGACACCATTTTTAAAGATACGAATGAGTAAAACGTTATTCGTTATGTAGGAGCTTACCTCTATTAATTAACTAATAATAACTACCCTAATTAAGTCAATTCCTAGGATAATAGATGCCATAATCCGTAATAAGATCTTATTTAATTGAACATACAGAGATAGATTCTCATGCTAAAATCTTGTCGGAGTGTGGTAATTATATCAATCAATCAATATTACAAACAACAAAATTTACTATCCTTCCAAATTCGGTCCCTAATTTTTGTCCTTTAAGATTTAGATACACGTAATAGATATGTATTATATATTAGATGTAACTCAAACCAGTTATATGTAGTAAATTGTTACTTTGTGGTGTAGGTTACATGTTTGTTGTATAAATTAGGAGTTAATTAGCTTTTAACTAATGGTTTTACTGGTTTACTTGTTTTACAAGAAATTAGCTTTTAACTAATTAATGGTTTTACTGGTTTACAAGAAATTGGGTTAGTTGGTTGCAATCTCACCTATAAAAGTATTGATACATTTTTGTAAGAGCAATGCTATTAATGCGAAAAGATTTATCGTGAACTGTTCACGAACCAAAATCTAGCCAATGAAAATTTTGGGTTGAGCGGCAATCACGAGAGGTTAGGAGTAAAAATTGGAATTAATAAATAATATAAGGTGAGTGTAAATCACGCCACTTGTGTCGTGATACGTTTGCATTGTGTTGGTTCGTTATGAACATCATTTCTCTTTTTGTAATCAATCAATTCATTCACTTGTATATCAATAATAAGTCTCTCTAAATCTTCTTCTCAAAATCTTCTTAAATATAAATTAGTCTATATTGTTGGTTTTATATCAAACATAGTACTTGTATCATAGAGCAAATACGATCCAAGGGGTTTGATCTTTCTGCAGTGGTAAAAATTCAGTGATCAATCATGGCTCAAAATGGTATTTTTCAAGCTAATCTTCCCATTCTTGATGGCAAGAATTGGGATAGATGGTTTAGGCAAATGAGGGTGATCTTTGTTGTTCATGATGGTATGACCAAAACAACCAATAGTATGGAGCCTCTCCCTACATTAGGGTGCAAAGAAGAAAGAGAACAAGGCTCTATTTCTTATTCATCAATGTGTTGATATAAAGGTATTTGAGAAAATTGCAAAATCATCAAATTCCAAGGTTGCTTAGGATATCTTATCTTATATATTGAAATGCTATAAGGAGGTGATGAAAAGACAAGAAGGTAAAACTTCAAGCTTTCAAAAGATAGTAAAAGTTGATGGAAATGAAGAATGATTAAAAGATGTATGGTTACTTCACAAGATTGGTGACACTCACCAATCAAATGGAGAATTGTGAGGATGTCGTGGCAAAAGAAATGGTAATTGAGAAGGTTTGCGTAAATTGACCACTAAATTTAATAATATAGTAGTGAAATTGAAGAAACAAAGAGTTAAGTTAGATCAAGATTGAAGATCTACTGAGCACGCTTGAATCTTATGAAATGAAGTTTATAGAAAGAAACAATGGAAAAGAAGATTAACAAGCACTTCTTACTCAATTGATCTATACTATTACTTAGGGGTGGACATGATTTGGTTCGGGATGAAAACTGAATCAAATCGAATTGAATTGTTTGCTAAATTTAAAATAACTAAACTAAATTGAACTGTTCCGAACCGAACGGAACTGTTATTATTGGTGTCGATGATATATAATATAAACAAACAAAATCGAATTATAGTTATCGAATTGAACCGAACTGTTTCGAATCGAATTGAACTGTTTTGAACCGAACCAAACTGTTTCAGTTCAGATTCAGAATTGTTAGTAATTATTCAGTTTTTTTTAGTTTGGTTCAATTTAGTTCAGCAGTTGGATTTAGTTTTTTTTTCCACCCCTACTACTAGTAATTAATTCACTAAACAGAAACACAAGATTGTATCATTAGCTATTTTCTTTGCTACTTCATTAATCATAAAAATACAAGATAATAACCACTTATTTTACATTTTTATAATCCGCTTAATCCAGATTATAAAATAAAAAAAAATTAAGTGCCTCAAATTTAATAATATCCGAACACTAACTATATCAAAATTAAATTTCACATTTTTTTGTATGATTCTTTTGGCACAAGGGATATTCGAAAGCATGTATATGGAATGTTTAGATTATAAAATTTGAACGGCTTTTTTATTTGATTTTTTTTTGGAGCTGACTTTATTTTTTTAGTCAAGTAGTTTAGTGGCTAGAGCTCACACAATTAAATTGTGGAGAAGTGGAGTGTCCGAAAACCCCAACCCCTGCATATAATATACAATATTCCTATGAGTTAAGTTCATGGGATGGGATGGGGGCTGACTTTTTATCACTTAGACATCTACTTTTGTGATTTTTTATTTTTTTAGTTAAGGTAACACTTATCATTCATGGTGATCGGCGACTACTAATGCATGAAAAATGTAAAGGTTATATTTTTGAGGTCTACACAATATTGACATGAGAGATACCATGTAGTACGACTCAATTAACCACAAATTTTGACGACTTGGAAATCAGGTTGGTTAAAAAAAGAGTGTGTGTGGCTTTGGGGAGTAAAAATCTTATCTATCAACTTGCAATCATTTAGTAAAAATCTTATCTAACAGCTAATTTGGTTTTAGATTTCATTCTCCATGCAACCAATTTTGGTGGATTAAATCTATTCAAAGTTATGCTCCGACTTTAAATAGAGCCTTCACAGGTGGATGAAATTGGACAATCTAAATTAGTCAGTCGTTGGACAAGATAACAAGTTTTTTTTAAAAAAAATTAACAAAATATAGTTTAATTATTTAATTTCTTTCTTGTACCGAATGGAATCGCAATATAAATAGAAAAGAAGAAATTAATTTCATATGATAGATTACCATTACTCAAAAAGACAGTGGATAATTGCTTTTTTTTTTTCTTCTTTTTTCTTTTAACATAAAATTTAGATGAGTTGGGTTTCGTAAACTCACTAGTGTTATGGCATACCTCAAGGTTCAACGAACGTTAAGATATTTTCTTACATGACTTTGCGTCGACGAAAGTTGAACTTATGGTCTTGTAACGAGTCAACTCTTTATCAACTGAGTCAACCTTTATTAATAGAGTGGATAATTCTAAGGTGGAATATGCATATATCGTTTTTTGTTATAAGGAATATGCATATATCGCTACAAGTCCCACCCACTGTAAAACAATAATGTAAAACAATGTTGAGATAAACAAAACATATAGAGAGAGACTAAAATTAAAGTGCTGACTAAACTTGAAACACGACCGTAGATGAATTATAGTAGAATTTTTTTCTTTTGGTGTAAGATAAATTATAGTAGTTGAATTAAAATGATTCATTTTTTTAATAAAAAATGTTTGTATTTAATTGTTATGTTATTTTATTTTTTTTATCATTGTCAGAACTTGAACATGAAGTCCAACTTCTTAACTCTTAGCTCAAATCGATTGAGCGACCCAACCATTAATTAAAATGATGCATTAATTCACCCTTGTCGTTAGAATTCATTCATCTATCTAATCTATGTATTAACATTGATTTCTTATATTAGCAAAAAAAAAAATATTATCAGCTAATTCAATTTTTCACACTATAATAAAAAATTTCATCATGCATTTTTTAAGTCAGGATTCATCGTGCATTTTACACCTGATTACTGCTCTCCCCCCTGCACTTTTCGCTCGTACCCTGCAACCTTGTCGAAAATACCCCTGCGTTAGTTAACTAACGCATGAGTATTTTCGGAAGTTCAGCTGAGTGGGAGCGAAATGTGCTGGACGAATAGCAGTAATCTTTACACCTTGGTTTGCACATTTTTGTGTCTTGGCCCATTTTCTTCAAAAACTTAACAAAACGATTTAAAGAAAAAAAAGACAATAGCATGGTTTGTAGGTTCTATCTATTTCAATTAAGGACCAAACTTAAATGCATTTTTTTAAGAGCTTTCCATGTAGTTTTTTTTACATAAAATTTATTTTTTGTGCTAATAACAAATTTTGAGAAATTTATGGATTAGAAAAATCATTGGTAATTATAAATATTTTATGTGAAGAACTAAAAAAACAAATAAAGAAATGTACTTAAGTCTTGTCATCATTTAATTAAAATGAGAAATGCAAACTACTCTTTATGCATTTTGCTGCATGAATGCTTTTTCTGCAATATAACAGCTTGCATTAGACCTGTTTAACCACTCCCTGCATTGGCACAAGCTAAGCCATCACACAAAACAAACAAGCTTTAGGAAGGAGAGGTGAAAAGCAATATTTATTACTTGAAAGAGGAATTGTTTGAACCTATTTTTCTGCACCAAAACATGTGCTCTGAGATTGTGACGATTGAATATTAAGCATCAACAATAATATAAGAAAGGACTTTCATCTATAAAAGAAATAGAGAGACATGAGTAAAAGAGGAGGCTAAAATAAGAGAGGAGAAAAATATAGAGATTCATAGAACTCGAGTCATATTCACCACCACCTCCATTCTCACCATCCTCTACAAATCATCATCACTCCCACTGAAAAGTCACCAACACAAACCTTCATGCATAACGTTGGTAACACGGTCGCCAGTCCTTATGTTTTTTATTAGGATTTTTGGCAATTGTTTTCTGACCTTAATTGTTTATTACAAACATATTGAAATAACAAAAAACACATAAGTGGTAGCTAATTATAACCAGAAACCAACAATAGTTAATTACTGCTGAGTTTTTGGTCATTTTCATTTTCATGTGTTTCTAAAAAACAATGGTGAAATCAGCAAGTGTCAGATTTTTTAGCTAGCTATTGTTTTATTATGGTTCTTTTATTTGGGCTTCCCATTCTATACTATTTATTTTCATCAATGATATTTAAACTCCCCTTACTCTTCTATACTTATTCCACATTTTATTTTCTCTCTATTTTTATTACATCATCAATCTATTACATATATCAAACATTTTCCATTTATTTTAAGAAAATGTTAACAAATGCTCATATGCTAGTATTGTTTAAAGGATAAAAAAAATGTAAATCTTCCATAACCGTTAATGTTTTTTTTAGAAAACCGTTGATGTAATTATTAATTTTTTTTTGGTGCTAACCCGAGTTCCTAGGAAAATGAGTTTTAATAATCTGAAGTTTGACCGAAAGATAACTAAAGTCTGATAAAATATTGTTCTACATAGGAATCAAATTTAGATTTTCACGAATGATTCGTCCTTCATGAAACTTATCAATCACTTGATTACTTTGATAAATATTTTACACTTAGATTTTTGATACGAAATTTACCTCTATGAATTTCTTAAATAAGAAATTTGTCATCATTACTCTTTATTCTATTTCGGCTAACAATGGTTTATTTGTGTTTAAAATATTTTAGTTCACACGTGATTGTATTTGCCTCAAAATGAACTCAAATTTTACCAGTGGTGTAGCATAGAAATGAATTAAGAAAAATGAACGTTAGTGAAAATTGATATTGACTAGATGCGGCATTTTGTTAATTTCAAATAAATGTTTAAGGTACCTTACTTTTTTTTTTGTGTGAATAATTTTTAAGGTACCTTACTTGTGAGTCGCGATAAATGATATTAATCTCTAATATAATAAATATATTTTCAAATAATACGATTGATTGAGATGTGACAATTTGGTAATTTAAAACTCTAAAATATATTTGAGCAAAAAAAACTCTAATGTATTAAACTTACAATTTAATGAAATGAAATGAGATTAACTAAGATACGACATCTTGTTAACTTCCGACTTAAAAGTTAAAACAAATGAGTTTGTGACATTTTGATGATTTAAACTCTTTTAACCAAATTCAAGTCAGCAATAACATAAAATCATATCACAAATTCACAATCAACTTTTCACACTATCAAATCTTTTACTAAATCAAATCAATAATGTCTTTTTTAGTCGCATTCACATTTAACACAACAAATATCTTTTTTTTTAAGCTTAAATATGCAATTTGTCCCTGTAATTTGGGTGTGTTTTGATTTTCGTCCTTGTCAATTTTATTTTTTTAAAAAACATCCATGCCAAATTTTTTTTGTTTTAAAAAGATCCCTGACCCCACTATTCAATTGAAGCGGCATGGTTTTGGCCCGTGGCATGCCACATAATTAATTTGTTTTAAATTAAAAAAATCTGAAAATAAATTTTAAAATCATAAAAAAAAACTGAAAATTAAATTTTCGATTTTTAATTAAAAAAATTTCTTCAAAATTCTGAATTATTTTTTTAAAAAAAATTAAAAAACTGAAAATAAATTTAAAAATCATAAAAAATTATAAAACGGAAAAAAAAACTAAAAATTCAATTTTTTTTAATTTGAAAATTATATATTACATTTTTTTCGAAAATACTGAAAATTATATTTTCAAAAGTTATAAATTTTGAGATTATATAATTTTTAATTTTATTTTTCAAACATTAATTTCCAGATTTAAAAAAAAACTAATTTCCAATTTTTTTCTTCATATTTCAAAAAATAAATGGAATTTTTTAATTTATTTTCAGTTTTTTTTAATTTTAAAGAATTTAAAACATATTTTTAAAAATTTTAATGACGTGGACTGCCACGTGGCCAAAGCTATCACATGTCAGCAAAAAAGTGGGGTCAGAGACCTTTTTAAAACAAATTTTTTTTTTGGAAGGATGTTTTTAATTTTTTTTTTTCAAGAACGAAAATCAAAACGCGCCCAAATTACAAGGATGAAATGCATATTTAAGCCTTTTTTTAAACAAATCAACACAAACATTTTTACCCAAATTAGAACTACGTAGATAGATTTATATCCTTCCTCACACTAGGAGATACACAACAACATGAGACCACTCTTATCAAACAATAATAATTTTTTTTTATATTTTCCTATTTATCAACTAAATTCACAGGTTTGCTTTTGATTTGTATATTGGCTATTGCATTTATATAGTATATAATTTTAAGTAACATATACAATAAATGTAATAAATAGAAAATCTCAACTAAATTCATAAATTATATTTATAATTTTGGAGATGAAAATAATTTGAAATAAATTAAAATATTTAAAAAGAAATACAAAAATAATTTAAAATAAATAAAATATTTAAAAAGAAATAAATTAAGTAAAAAAACATTTCTATATAATATTCATAAAAAATTAAACAAACATCCTTTTTATATTAGTTTATATTTACCAACTACTACAACAATAAATTTTACCAAACACTCAAATTTTAATAAGCTAGATTTCCAACTATAAGTTATCAACTATCAAATCTCAACTATAAGTTAATTTTTTAGCTATCAGTTAGCTTATAAACTACTATCTACTTTATAACTTATTTTTACCAAACAAACCCTGGAGATTTGCCACTGGCCACCATAGATCGTTAGAGCCACACTCACCTTGGCCCTATCATAAGCCATCCATTTTCTAAATATCTGAAATTTAATAACTGATTTTTTTTTTCCTTTTTATGAACGATAATTTTTTAATAATCAAGTCTCTGTACAAGACGAACATAGACATGCAAGACAGAAACAACGTAACAAATGATGTCGTATATATGCGGAACATAAAAAAAAACTCATAAACCACATATATCAAAACACCTGTAAAAACACCACTCATCCGATGGCTACATGTATTTTAACGGTGCATTGGATTTTAATTTGACACATTAGAAATTTGACTCATTAGAAATTTGTTTTTCCTCATTGGAACACTTTTTTATTAGGGGAAAAACTCATTGGAACTAGTGGCGGAGCCAGAAATATTGGATAGTGGGAGCATCATATATATAAATTTGTAATAAAGAATACATAAGATTGAAATTGCAAAATATAAATTTAAAATAATGAGATTTTAGATTTACCACTTAGAAAATCAGTAATGGAGGAATCTAGAGTAGAATAAAGGGAGAAGAGGACTTGAGAGACAAGATTAGAAAATAAAAGGAGAAGAAGGAGAAGAATGACAAGACTGAGTGTGAGTTTAGTATCGTTTCCTTGGCCGTGGGAGTGTGACGGTGAATTTCCACTTTTTTTGATGCAGAACATGTTTGAATTGTTGTTTGTTATAATAAAAAAAAATGTCATGCTAATTGGTGTTCTTGGACACTTATTAAGAAAAAAAGGTACTTTTTGTATTAAAATAAAGCTTTGTTTACACTTTTTAGAGATTGGCGACACAAGTTCTAAGATATTTGATGGTTTATAGTTAAAATGTTGGTTGATTGAAATTAAATGTTTAGTAATTTACCTTTTATAAATATAAAATGACATAAAAATACATAATTATGTTTGGGAAAAAAATAAAAATAAAAATATCTAATTCTCCAATCCATCTCTTTTTTCCTCTAAAATGGGAGATAAAAAAAAAGTCTATGATGTGCATATGTGTTAAAATATTGTACATATACTCTCTCTGAAATGGCATGTGGTATCATATTTACCTACATCAATTGAAATTCACCGTTAATGTTGATTGAAGAATATTTTAGCTGCCATTTTATATGCCTATGTTCATGAAGTTTGAAAGATAAAGGCAGCTACGATATTAAAATTATTATTTTTTACAAAAGTTTGTGAAGGCAGGTGCCCGCACAAGGCTCTACCTGCCTCCGCCTCTGATTGGAACGTTGTTACCTATCAAGTTACAATGAATATGTTTACTTTGATAAGCTTAAAATATAGAAATCTAACAAATTCTTTGACATAGTAAAGTTCCTTAGCCAGCATACACTGATACACCTTATCTTTTGTTGGTATAAGAACTTAAGTACGTAACTCTATCTTTTTTTTTCTTTTTCTTTCCCCTCTTTCAAAGCAGGCCATGGATCGCAAACGAACCGCAATAACTCACGAAATATTATTCGAAAAGCAAAATGTTTAATGTTCCAAGATAATTATCTCAAAAACACACGAATTTTTCATTTGAACCATTGTCGTTTTTCTTTACTTGTTCTAAGAAAATTCTAGGTTCACACCAAAACACCCTCCATCACAATGAAACCAATATTTTAAAATACGTCCACATCTTCACTATTATGTTATAATTCCTTATGAGATACCTTCACGCACACGGAACCTTGGAAACAATTAGATTAAATATAACAATGTTTTTACGTAGTACTTCTCTAACACTTCCATGTTTAAGTAAGACTCGATGTCAAAGGTTTATCTCATTACTTAACAAAACAAAGGAAGTGGACATGACAAGGTACAATTTTACTTAAGCGTTAATTGTTTATCTTTTTAGAATTAAATATTTGGTATTTTAATTCGTGTTTTTTTCGTATCACAAATGAAAATATCATATATTTAATTCTAAAAAAACAAATATTTAGTGTTTGAGCAATTGTATTGTCATTCTCTACCTACTTTATTTGGTCACGGCTAATGACTAAGCCAATGACCACACCTCTACCCTAAACATCGAAAAAAAGGTTTAATAGCAGTTTTAACCCCTTAACTTTTCCAAAGTTGTGATTTTGACTCCCTAAGAAAAAAAAACTACAAAATCGTCCCCTAAATTTTGCACCTGAGACAGTTTTGGCCCCCAATTCCAATTTTGACCTGGTCTACGCTGACGTGGCACCCTAAGTGAGATGCCACGTGTTATTTATTTATTTATTTTTTTGACCTTGGGGACCAAAACTGCTACAGTTGCAAAACTTAGGGGGCGGTTTTGTAGTTTTTTTTTCTTAAGGTGCCAAAATTTGAACTTCGTGAAAGTTAGGGGGAGAAAACTTTTATTAAGCGAAAAAAAAAAAACTAAACAAGTGTTATGTGGATTATTATTATTATTATTATTAGTATAATTGTCTCCTAATAAGTTTCATGTGTGAAGGCTTCTCGCAAGAAATTGAAACATGAAGGTGGTGATATTTTTGTGGATGAAGATGGTGTGTTTGGACACAACGGTGGAATAAGCTTAACTCGAGGGAAGAATGACTCAGAGGGTCAAATGGGAATTTCATGTATCAAGATATTATTTTGGGACATGAACAACTAAATCGATTATGAGAGTGGGAACAAAAAATTAGTTATGATTATTGCGAAGACTTTGAACTTCGAATATGAGATATTAGAAATCGAATTCGCTCATTCCATTCACTCTGTTTTCAAAGTATCTGTCTATCTCTCTTCTAATATTTCTCTAAACTTTAAAAATTGATAGACAAAGATTGTAGAATGGGAGAGATGGAGAGTCAAGAGAGTCAATGGACACAATCTTGTATGCTCTTATCTAATTTAGGTGATGATCCAATAATTGCTATTGTTGAGAGCACATGTTTTGTTGAGAGGAATTTTATTAGAGAACCTTAACAATATTATTTAATCAACATATATTTAAGAGTGTAGATGTTGCAATTGATATTGACAATACGAAAGCTCATCTTAATTTTGATAACACACACATGAATGAATTTCTAAAAAATGAAGTGTAAAAGAAAATGCAATAGATGGTGCAAGAATGTCATTTACTTTCACAAATTTAGAATCTCAAACCACAAAATGGATCACATTTTTTTTCTTTCTTTCTTTTCTATGTCCTTTGATGAATACTCCCAACAACAAGTGACAACTAATTAAATGAGCAATTTAGTGCTCCCTGCCAAATGGCCAATTTCCTCTTTCTAGTAACATATGCATGACATTGAGCTTAGGTCATTGTCATTATCTCTTTGAAAATGGTAAAACCGATAAATGTCTGTTTATACAAAGTCAGGTCCCATTTAAGTTTGGCCACAACCGTGACATTTTTCTTTACTTTGAATGACCAATTGAGTTTTATTAATATCGTTACTTTCATTTCTAGGAACTGTCACCGGTAGCTGCTGTTGTTGGTCTTGCAATGAGTCCTCCTTTGTAGGTGATGGTGGCATATCAACATGATTTCGAGCTTTGTATTCTTTGGATTTTCCCCACACAACTAGATAAAGCCCAAGAACCACCACTATTGCTCCAATAATACTGTCATCATAAAAAATAATAATACACTTAACTGTGAGTCTATAATCCTTAATAAACATAAAAATATATTTTCTTGCTTAGCACAGAAAAATACCTTCCAAGAAAAAGTTGTTCAGAGAGGATGATGCAAGCCAAGGCCGTTACGATGATCATACGTACCGGATTAAAAGCAGTTACAATAACTGGTCCCATAGTTTTTATAACCAGACCTTGTATGTAATACTGCACTCCTGATGTAACTATCCCCTGTAGTAATCAATCACAAGAAAAAGAAGAAAAAAAATTATTTAATGATACTTGAGAAGCAATACTTGTATTGTGTCCAAATAGCGCAAGTGGTTGGTGCGTAGTGCATCTGTTATTCTAAACTCGAAAGTTGAATTCTATGGTTCTATTCATAAAAAATAAAAAAAACTAACAGCGTAAGCTGGGGCAAAGAGTCTTGTATCCCAACCAAGAGCCCAAGCATTAGAGTTGTGGCGCTCTGCGAAGAATGCTACCACGAAGCTTTGAAGTGCGCCAATGAAACAAACCCAAGTTGCCAGTGACATCGGTGCAGGGTACTTTCTCAACGTTATGGCCTACAAAATACATACATGTTTCTCATATCATACATTCACTTTTTTAATGATAACAATACTAGCATTGTCGATTTCAAAATGAAATAAAAAATACCTGCAATATGTAAAATGCGGAAAAGCCAGCACAACCAATGAGGAGGAAACATGTCCCTATGATCCACCGGTCACCGGTGGGGTCGCTCACATTTTCAGGCTGGCGGGTAGTGTTACTGATGGATGACCTCACAACACTAACTACAGGACCTTTGTACAGAGCCATTAGCAATGTTCCTCCAAATGTTACAATGGTGCCGATTATTTTTGCTTGACATGCTATCTCCTTAATCTTCATGTGCTCCAATCTGTCCAATTTAATTAATTAACATCCCATAGACATTATTTTTTTGTGATTTTCATTTTGATTGTTAAGCTGGCAGTTATTGGTTAATGTATCATCCATAGCTCTAACTTGATGTGTGTAACTACAATTGTAGCCGTAATATAAAGGTTCTAGAGGTCTCTGCAATATTAACATTGCAACTACAATAGTAGCTGCATTTGTTTACATTTTACCGCAATATATGGTTCACCTAACAGTTAACAGCAATTTAGAATATGATATCAGATAGTATTTAATTACTTACTTTAGAATGACCGCAAACACAAAAGTAACAGAGGGCGCGGAGTTCATCACAGCTGACAGGAACGACGCGGACGTTAACTTCATTCCCAGCAGGGCAAAGCATTGATCAAGTATTATTCTGTAAACCATATAGCATAATATAGTTTAATTAATTAAGTTTCTTTCTTGTATTGAAAGGTATTGCATTATAAATAATTGCAAAGTAGAAATTGAATTTCATATAGTGATATGAAGATTAACATTACTCAAAGAAAGCCAGTAACATAATCTCTGAAAATACACGGACAGACATCTTCGGCCTAATTTTCCTGCCAAAACAAAGAAACACGTATTTTAGCACAGCCTAATTAAAATGTTAATCGTATGCTTCATATGTAACAAAATATAAGCAAAAATGAATCAAACAAAGTTAACGTATTTGGTCTATAATTCGGATGGAAGAGGGAGCAGAAACCTTTCCAGATGAAATGCGAAGGGAGCTAACGTTACAGCAGCGATGGCATTACGGTAAACGATGAAAACATAATGGCTCATGCCTTTCTTGATAGCATCCATGGCAAAAATGAACATACCAGCAGAACCAAATTGAACAGCCAACAATAGTAGATATGGTTTTGCATTTTTCAACCACGCACCCATCTTTTGAGTCTTTCTTTTACTCTCCTGGGTGCTTAGCAATGTGAAATTGCTAATGTGGCTATGATAGTGATATTGTACATTAGTGCATAAGGCATTCTGAATATTTATAACCAACCATTAAATTAAATATAACAGTGAATTTAAAATAATTGAAAAATTGATCATAATTTCAGCAAGCAACAATTTGCATGCTGACTCATAATCCAAATTAAGAGGAGTGACAAGTTGTCTAGTTCTATATATGTCTGTGACTTGAATTTGGCATCTATGAATTCTTTTTACCTTTAACTGTCATTTTAGTTTTTAGTGGCTGTGGTGATTCGTGTTGTTTTCAACTACAGTTTTACTTTTTTTTTTTTTTTCTGGATTAAG
>Ga0228711_1000915_pt1 | contig 40647 bp, 20 predicted proteins | sample MedpolnodulmetaG_2_FD_177996 | JGI IMG/M metagenome (GOLD analysis project Ga0228711, IMG submission 177996) | Root nodule microbial communities from Medicago polymorpha collected in Santa Monica, California, United States - brown nodules | ecosystem: Host-associated > Plants > Roots > Nodule...
CTACCTCCGGTCTTATTTATAAGAGAAAATTGGGTCAACAAAAGGTGGTGTATCTAGTTCAAAATTCAATCAAGATACATCAACTTTTGTTGACCCAATTTTCTCTTATAAATAGGACCGGAGTGAGTATATTAAATGAAATTGTAGAGAGACCATGGTACCTGCATGCCTCCCCTTCTCTCCGCCTGTAGACATGAGACATATTTAATCTTAAAACAAAAGTAACGAGTTAATATCGAAATTTGGTTTAAGGAAAAGGGGTTAGATTTTTACCATATGATAAAACAATGTTTGAATTTTAGGTAAGAGATATGTTTATATTTAATGTTGTTAGAATATAATTTCTAAGTAGAAAATATATAAAAGAGAAACTGAACGAGTCATACCGATAATAACATCCAATTCAAGAACATTGGAGATTTGTGGTCCAAATCTAAAAGTTTGACCACCAATCCCAGCATTAGAGAGAGTGCCACCAACGGTCAAATACAAGTAATCAGTCCAAGAGAGAGGTGTGAGTCCATGCTTAAGTGTAGCATTCAAAACATCAATCCACAATTGTTCTCCACCCACATCAACATAACAACCTAATGGATTTTTCACATCACAATCAGACACTACAATTCCAGACCCATTTCTATACCAATTGAGTTGAGTCATATTCACAACAATGCCATTTTGTGTCATGGCTTGTCCTAAAACCGAATGTGCTTGTCCTCTAGGGGATATGGTGAAAGGTTGTGGAAGAGAGTTTGAATAGTTTATCAAGTTAGTAATATCACTAATTGATGTTGGTTCCAAAACTGCAAAGGGGCTTTCATGAATAATGTGGCCATAATCGGTTGAGGCTTGAGAAAGGATTTGTGGGTTACGACTAATCTTTAGGGCTATATCTTTGGGAATTGGGATTTCTCGCAAGTTGAGTGGTTTTCCATGTGTGATGAATACTATGATGGATAGGTATAGCAAAGCACTAAGAGCTGAAATCATAAAATTTGTCGCCATTGTTTGAGAGAGATATAAAATTGATGTGCTCAACTTAATTTATACCTCTAATTAACTTGTGAGAAAATAATATATAATGAGATATAAAGTTTAAAAATATTTCATACGGGATTAAATGGAAGAGATATGGTGCATGCAACTTAATTATATATATACTATACCATGGGTAAAATTATACCACAAGTTTTTTAAGTTATTTAATTGTAATAAGTTGGTTATTTAAGTTTTTTGCATCACTTACGTCATTTAAGTTATTTAATTATAAAAAGTTAGTCTTTAAGTATTTTCAACACCACTTAGGTTCTTTTAGTTGTTTAATTGTAACTTTTAAACACCGAATAACTTATATTTTTAAGATCTGAAATCACCCAAATTGTTAAAGTTAAAGGACCTAATTGATACAGAAAAACCTTAAAGGACTAACTTGTTGCATATAATTAACTTAAGTGAGCCAAGTGATACGGAAAAAAAAATTAAAGGACCAACTTGTTGCACTTTATTGTCTTAAAGCACCTGAATGGTGTGAAAAAAACTTAAAGGACCAACCCGTTACAATTAAATAATTTAAAGGACCTTATTAACAATATTAATTATTCTTCTTCCTTAATAAAATATTGATTATTCTTCTTTCCAAAAAATAATATTAATTATTCTTAAATTAGCGTTTATTTTTTAGATTTAATCATTTTATTAATAGCTTCTTTTTGACCAAGATAAATAAAGATATTTCATTAAGACCACTTTATTCAAGAATATATATTATAAATTTATATAAATATATACAAACATAAAATAATTTCTCTTTGACCAAAAATAAACATATTTTATATATATTATATAAGTATTTTTAGGGTGTACAAGGTTTGGATCAATCCAAAAATATTTAGTCAAACCCATAGAAAAAATTCATAAAGGTCGGTTGGATCGGGTATTTGGGTAGATATGGTTTCAAAAATTGAAAAAACCCATAAAAACGGGTTTCCGGAAAATCCAAACCTAGACCCAAGAAACTCATTAACCATTAATGCCAACATTTTTTTTATTTTTTCATAGGAAAGAATGAGAATATCGAAGGTTTTGGTCATAAATCAAGTCAAATTTTCAAAACGAACATCATGCACCCCTTATATTGAAATCAAAACATGCCAGAGTTATAAATTAGGATGTTGGAATTTTTTTATTTTGATTCTAATGTAATTTTATGTCATGCACCTTTAGTTTGTTGCGAATATTTTATGATAAAATTTATTATTTGATATTATCATTTATTATGCTAAAAAAAATAGTGAAAATAAGTTATACAATTTTTTTTAGAAAATAAAAAGTTGAGCAATTTTTATGAAAAAAATATGACAAACTTATCATTTAGTCCTTTAATATTAAAAAACAGAAAATTAATTAGGGCAACTCACTACCCAACTCAACCTCAAAATTAGTGGGTTTGCCCAAACGACCCAATGATATAACAGATGGTTAATTTACCTCACCCAAACCGAAGTACCTATATGGTTTAGGTTTTGTATTTAGTCAATTCCAACTCAAACCGACCCACGTACACCCCTAAGTATTTCATAGTAATTTCCTTGATTTATTATATAAGTAATAATTTATTTTATATATTTATATGTAAAGCCTTAGATGTCATTATAAGTAATTACATTTTTGCCCTTGTGTCTATATTGAACACAAAGTATAGATTGTGTCACCCTTGTCTAGTTTAATATTGGGTTCGTAGATATTCATCATGTTATGTAGGAGGGAGAAATTTCATATAAGTCACTCATGTCCCTCAACATAATTTGTGAAGTACATATCAACCAATTTTATAGGCATCATGTTACAAACAACATTTGAGCAATTTTAAAGTACTTGACTCCTACATCTAGAGTACATAGTGGTTTTAGGCCGAGGGGTGAAATACATCATTATTACTATGAGAATATCTTATTACACTTTTGATGATGATACATTATATGATATTTTAGGCTATGTTTTTAGTTATTTTCTTTGCATTTGAAGGAAAATGAGAAGTCATTTAAAGGAGTTGTCAATGGTTTGAGGAACTTTTGTATTGTTTTCATTTGAGTCGTTGTAATTCGGCTTTATCCTAAACCATGTAACTCCATGGGTGTTTTAAGTCTTTTTAGTGAAAAAGTCATGTAAATCGGAAAAACAAGACATCATGTGAAGGATCGAGGATATGAAGATTGAACATCAAAGGTTCTTCGAGGGTCTTTGAAGACAATACAGAGTGAAGAAAATTCATTTCAAATTCCAAGGCATTGCAAGATAGAAGAACGCTCAAAAAAATGGACGAAAGGAACAAAATTCGCATAGGAGGGGCTGCCGGAAGCGCACCTGTGTCCAAGCCATACACCCCTGCACATGAGGAAGACGTGGTTACTACCTCGTGCGCCTTTGTGCCTCAGTTTATGTGCCATCATGTGCACTAGGGAGTGCTGATTTTTTTTTTTCAAATTGTTTTAGTTGAAAAACCCTTTTTTCTCTTAACTCTTAAGTAATGATGTACTATAAATAAAGACCTTTGCATACTCTTTTATCCATTCAGAAATCTAGTGGTACAAGGCGAGGGTCAAACATCAGAGCAACTAAACCTCTTTGATTAGGGTTCCACGATGAACCCATTCTTATTTGTTGAATTCAATTAATAAAGTTTTTTAAGCAGTTTATGATTCTAGAGTCTGATTTAATTTGTATTTGTCTGTTTCTATACCACATCTTAGATGAAGCATACTAGAATTGACAACCATGTTTAAAAAAAAAAATGACAACCCTAATTCTTTATGACCCCGACAATAGTAAATTGCTTAATTTCTAAATTAAATTCTTTTAATTGAATCTAAGTATGATTTTAGGGTATGACACATCTTAAGGGAACGCTGCAATTGTAACTGATTGATTTGCGACGATATTGAAATTAAATTTCCACTGATTCATCACAGGGTTATGTTATACTTTCTTAAATCCAAAAATACAGTTCATAAACTAATAATCAACCGAGTTAATTCCAACAAAAAAAGGAAGACGGATTCAAGGATTCCTTAATCGCAGTGAAATTTCTAAATCGCTAAATCTAATCTCGAATTGGGCATGGCAATTAAAACCCCTCAACCATTTTCATCTTTTCTGTTTTTTTTAACAAGCACTTTCATCTTTTCTTAATTCTTTCATTTCAAATAAATTCATCTAATTACCGAGTTGAACGACAATTCATGTGGAGACGATAACTTTCTACTTTATTACTTGAATACGATTTGATGCATTTGTCGATTTCGTCAACAAGTTTTCATAACTTACTAATGCCTTGATGTTGAGTGAATCACCAATCTAAGTTCCATGTTAAACATACATAAAGTCAAAAAATGTTTATAAAAAGTGGCTTCCCTTACTAATGCCTTGAAGTTGAGTGAGTCACCAATTTAAGGCCACCGAACTAAGTTATGATATCGCAAAAAAAAAAAAAAGTATTTCTTTAAGTTGAGTCAATCACCAATTTTGTCTTAAAAATTAAGTAACAAAGTTCCAAAACCACCCATAAAATTGAAAACTTTTTATCGAGTTCTTTTAATTAATCAATTTAGTCATTAAAATTGCTTGATAGGGACTAACATGATAATTTGAATCTCATAGGTTATTTTAGACTTTAAAGGTTCTTTGATTTTTATGACTAAATTACCTTGATCATATAATTTTGGAGACTAAATTCATTGTTTTAATATTTGATGGGTAGGAGGAAAACATGTATGTGTGGACTTGACTGAGATTTCACCACTTGTAGGATTAGGTGTCAGGTCTTTTACGGTAGAACAAGCAGCCCTAAAAATTGCGTCAAGCAAAGGGGCCAAACATGAGAAAGTGTGTTCTGACAATCAACATGTTTTTATACCATTTGCTTTTGACACTTTCAGTTTCCTAGCACTAGAGGTTGTTGACCTTCTACATAGAGTTCAAAAGGTCATGCATAGCAATGTCATGTCTCCTAGGTCCATGAATGTTGTGTTTACGAGGATTGGTTTTGCCATCCAAAAAGGCCTAGCGATGCTACTTGTTGCCCACTTGCCTTCTATTCAAGTGTAAATAATGGTTTATATATAAGTAAAAGTGATTTAGTTAATATAGGATAGAAAATCATGCAAGCAAATGCAACACATCCTAAACAACAAGTACCTGCAAAGTGGAACAATATCCTACTCAATTTCACGAGTCCAAAGGGACCACTCCATTTGAACAGCAGTAATAGGATGAACAACATGTGCCCTCTTAATCAATGTAGTCAAGATCGAGATCCTACGTAGGATCGATCAGCCAGTGAAAGAACGTAAACACGAGGAACGTAACACGGTTCATAAGTAGGATTGGTAGGTTTTTGATAGAGTTAAGAAAAAAAAAAAGAAAAAATAGAGGAAAAACAGAGGAACCAAACAAAAAAAAAAAGAGGAAAACAGGGCAAAAACGAACCAGAGTAAATTTGAAGCACGATCGAGGTGTCGTAGGAGTGTAGGACGTAGAATCGTACGATCCTACAAGCCAACACTCCTGACTACAATGCTCCTAATTGTCTCAGGACTAGCTTCAGGTAATCCTATGTACTTTTCTTTCCCTCTTGCACCAACTTTTTAAGCTCCCCCATCTAAGATTCAAAGAAAATCGAATATTGCTAGCAAATCAATGACATAGCTATCACACCATATCAACAATGGGAAGGTTACTTGCGCAGCAAGTAATTAGTTGACAGTTATGGTAGTTAGTTTCAGATAGTTAGAAATGATTACTTGTAGCTTTGAGTTTGTTAAGTGTTAGCAATCGAATGTAGGTTACATACAACAAGCTAACGTAGAGCTCAATATGTGTATATAAGCATCTTGTACAATTCTAATTCATTAATGAGAAATCAATTTCCATTCTCCTTTCTTTGTCCATAACAATTGCTATTATTTAAGGCTTTAAATAAAGGTCCGCAACTGCAATCTCAACTAGACCGTGACATAATAAATTTTGTAGTTGCCAAAAATGTAACGCGGATGCGATTGAGAGTGCATTAACAACATTTGAGTGCAATTCTCCATAATAATATCAAGGATCGTAACGCAATTGCAACCGTAACCGCTATTTAACCTAAACTTCTTGCTAAGAACCAAATTGAAGTTATGTTTTGTGGCACACTATACTCACTGTGTCCTCAATGGGTATTGTGGTGTCAACACGGTGCTGATAATAGACAGGGCCAGACCCTGGGAGGTGCAAGCAGCTTTACAGAACCGGGCCTCCAAAATTTGGGGGCCCAAATATTTTTTTTTATTTTTATAATGCAGGTTAGAGTAAGTATATAGTATTAACGCTTAAAGAATTCCAAACATGCAGATATACTCTAGCGGTTGCAATTTGTGTTGATCCTCCCATGGTTGTCTAGGTTCAACTCCCACCCTGGATTTAGAAACTTTTTTTTTGTTCTTATTTTCTTTTTCTTTTCATTTATTCATGTTATTATTTTGCCCAAACTTATAGTATAAAATAACAAAGCTCTAACAACAAAATTATAATTATTTTCATAAAAAATAAAACAAAACAAACGTTATAAACATTTTTTTCTCTTTAAAAAAAAATCGAATTTTTTTTCTTAGGGGCCTCTCTTTATTTAGAGAACTGGACCACAATTTCATAGGAACGACCCTGATTATAGAGATCAATGTATTCCACCCCAAGGCGTTGGAGGCTAGCATCACAACTTGATATGACATTTTTTGGTTCCATTTTCTCAATCCCAAACTTTGTGGCTATTTGAATTTGATTTCGTGGTAGGCCCTTTCAATGCCTGAGAGTTCAAATGTCTTGTTCCAATACATATTTTAGTAATTTTTTGGTTCTATAAAAATTACTAAAACATTGAAGGGCCTTTCCGACAATGATTACTAAATCATTGTCTTGTTGCTTATAGTAAATTTTTTAGCATCACAATTTGATTACTAAAACATGTAAATGACAAAGAAAGAATGGATCTATTACTATTAGAAAGGTTGACTTAAAGAGTTAAATATGAACTTATGAGTGAAGAGTGAACCTTTCCGACAATGATTCCATTGGCACCATTGGGTCCATAAACATTTGCTATGTCAAAGAATGTGATTCCTTTGCTGAATGCATATTTGATCAATGAGATGCCAACATCTTTTGGAATAGAGGAGTAGTACATTCCAGTGATGCCAGAGCACCCAAATCCCAACCTTGAAACCTATATATACAACAACCATAGTATAGTGTAACACGAAAACAAATTATATATATTATTCACATACAAGTGATATGAATGATAATGAAGGATACTTGCCTCTAGGCCTTGGCTACCAAGCTTCACTCGAGGAACCTTAATTAATGTTGAGAATCACGTGCTTGTTCCCACTAACATATTTTATTCATTGATCTTGATAAATGACTATTTTATTTGTATTTGCAAGACTTGTTTGACTTTGACCAAGATAAAATGTGTAGCCATATGAAAATGAGTCGTTTCCATATTTATCAATAGATTCAAAAAATAATTGTAAATTGTTTAATGAATACAAAATTGAAAATTTAATTAAATCGATATCATTGTGGATTTCATCAATAGACTTTCAAATCTCTTGTAGCGGTCACCTTTTGTTCTTATCTTTCTCATGAAAGTGACGATAAATCATTTTCATATTCATCTTCTTGTCTAATCCACTTTTGTAAGTGTTTTCAATATTCTTTCTTGATTTTATGATATGTGTTTCTAGGTTAATTCTTAAAAAATTTGTTTCAATGGTGAAAATATCCTTTATTGTTTAACCTTCGTCTAAGCTTTACAATCATCATCTATACTATGACTACTTTGAGTCTATGATTAGCTAACTGTGTGCATTTACACATGAGATTATAGCTAACTATCCTTTGACAAGGAAGGTAGTTATTATAGATGTATTTGAGCTTCTGAGACTAGCTAGCTTGTGTTGCAAGCAACTATGGTGTATGATGCTCTAGCTCAATTTGATTCAACAACTTATCTTCTATTCATCTTCCTTCACTTATTTATAGCCTAGTATATGCATACTTAACTTTCTAGGAAACAAAATGCCATATACGTGATTGTGATTAAAGTAATGTATCACTCTATAAGCTGCTTTATAATGTGGTAAAAACTTGCTCAACTGTTGAGTAGCCACTGTAATGTCTGACCTGGTGGTGTTCGAGTATAGCAGTTTACCAACGAGTCTTTTATGTCGAGGATACATCTTCAAGAGATTTGCTAGAATCCAGATGCAACTTTATATATGGAAGTATTAAGAGGTGTGCTAGTAGGTTTAGAACCAAGAACTCCAGATGTTTCTAGTAAATCTAGGTCTGGAAATGCCTTCTTTGGAATGTGCAATGTCCAAGCTAGAAAGTATTTAAGTATCCCAAATCCTTATCCTGAAGCTCATATTTAAAATGGTTTTGATTCTAGTGAACTCATGGAATGAAATTCATGCTAGAATCACATCATCAGGTACATACACCAACAAAGTTGTGAATTCACTATCTTGCTTGAGGGTGAAGAGAGAGTGGGCTTATGCATATTGTTTATATCCTTCTTGTAGTAAGAGAGATGTCAATTTCTCGTACCAATTTATCTTACCTCTTCCTTGTATCGTAAGGTATACAATCGTGTGTAATTAATCTCTCTTTGTATTGAGATTAGGTGTATTGTTTAGTAATCTAATGTAAATATTTGGTCTGACTAGTTATAGATAAATAATCATATTTTGTTATATGATATTGATTATCTATTTCTACACTTAATGCTTTTCCGACATGCAACCCAAAATTTATTTTTTTAAAATTAGGAAGTGCTAGACTTAGACATTCTTTCTATGGGACATGAGGCCTTTGTAGATGGTAGTTGTGAGACATTGAGAAAAGTTTGCTATCACATGCCCCATCATAACTAAAACTATTCTATTAGCTAAGTGAGTGAGACATTGAAAATTAGAGAATGGAATGGATCTTCCATTATTTGTGAGACATCGAGATGTATATAGGGAGATAAATGAATGTATAACTGAAATAGGAGAAGTATATAATCGATCAATTAAAGGTATTAGAAGGCTAACCAATGAAGTTTAATCCCAACACAATTTTACCATAAATAGTTTCAACCCTTATAATATGTTACTCAACAACAATTTGTTTACCATACCTTTTAACTATCAAAATTGCTAAATGAATCAGTTACGAAGTATGTGTGAGTTGATACTTATAAATCTTTGATATTGCAAAACATATTCATCAAATGGCGTCGTTGTCGGAGACTTGCATCGATTGAACATTGTCATAAAGTAAGCTAAACTCAATGCCACACAAGGTGAATCCTCAAATTTAAACACTTATGATTCTGTCGATCATGACAATCATCCTTCACCACCACCACCACAAATGAATTTGAATAGTCTGAGGCAATTAACTCATGTTTGCAGGCTTGGACCTAAACAATGGAAAAATGGAAATGAAGACAAGAGTCTCGCAGTTCCAATATGAGGACCCCCTTTTACCCATTTGGGGATATTTGGCTCAATTAGGTACTTCTAACTCTAAAGAAGAACTTGTATTCATGAGGATATTCCCATATTCTATAATCGGGGAAGCCAGAGATGGGTACCTAGATCAGCCTGTTTTAGTGATGACAAATTGGAACGTAATGAAAGACAAGTGCATCAACTGAATTTATCCTTAAAGCAAAAGACAAGATGCAATAATTGTATTCTCTCAAGGTGTAGTTGAACTCTTTGTGAAACTTAGGAGCGCTATAAAGCTATTATGAGAAAATGTTTTTTTGTTCTTCAAGCAGTTTAGTGACTAGAATTCACCTTTTTTAAAGTGAATAAGTGAGATATCTGGGGTTCGAATCCCAACCTATGCATATAATAATGCATGTCCTTACCTACTGAGTTATGCTCACAGGATATATGAGAAAATGCTTTATTCATGGGTTTGATGATACAACCCAAATTCACATTTCATGAATGAATTACAACAACATCAAACCCTTTCTAAGAAAGAGGGTCTTTATGGTCAAAGAATGTTGTTAATGTTATTAAGAACATAGAATCCATGGCCCTGAACTATCAAAAAGTTGAATGCAACTATGGAACACACAACGGAAAGCGAGATTGCTCAAACTAGATATCAATGATGCAATCTTAGCTCAAAAAGAAGAAGATGAAAAGGTGATGCTGTGTAACATCTATTAGACCATTTACGTTGGCAAAATTATTCAACACCCACTTTTTCAATTTCCCGCTCCACGTCATTTTTTCTCTCTTCCACCTAATAATTCAACACTCATTCAATAAATATTATCTCCAATAGTTTTTCATTCAACACTCTATCCCACCACTTTTATTCATATTATTTAATTTTATATTTTTGTTTTTATAATTACATAAAATTACAATTATCGATTATAATTAAATTAAAATAATAAACACTTAACAATTTATTTTTTAGTTTTTTGTAAAAACAAATTTATTTAAATAATTTATTTTTATTTTCTTAATTTAAAATGCAATACAATAAACTAAATACACGGCACACAAATAACTTAAAATAATTTATTTTGATAATTGTTGGGATTTTGGTAACTATATGGGTAATTAGAAGAATTATGGGTGTTGAAATGATTATGATTGGGATCCATTTCACTAAAAAGAAGTTTAAAACTTCAAAAGAAAAGATAATAGAAAGATAATAATAAGATTAAGATAGTGAAAAACTTGGTTTTTTTCTGTGTCCAAATCAAATGAACTAAGTCTCTATTTATAGACAAAAAAAAAATCATGAATTTTGGTAAAAAAAAAATTTAAAAAAATAATAATTTGCAATGAAATAATTGAGTTTAAATTATTAAGATGAGAAAAATCCAAACAGCCAATCAAAATTTGCCACATGGCGGCTACGGGTCCCGCATGGCAGAATTCAACACAGTTGAACCAATTCAACTTCTCTCTCCGCTCTCATCCAATTCAACACACCATTGCATTGCATCCAAGTGTTGAACCTTGCTTTCAACATCACCATTCAACATCATTGCACATGCCCTTATGAAAATCATCAAATTGATTCTTGTCCAGCTGAAGAAGAAGTTAGCTTTGTCAATAACCACTATGGACAAAGATAAGGGAAAAACTAATGACTCTCCACCATAGCATGTATTTTAGTGTTTTATCGAGTGTTTTCTCATTTATTTTAAGATTTTAATATAGACGATTTAGAGTGAGTTATTGATAGTTTAGGAAAGAGTTTGTAATGTTTTGAATTGAATCATTGCGAGTCTTGTAATTTCCTAACTAGACAACTTTATAGATTGTCGTAGTTTTTTTGGTATAGGTCATTGGGTTAATCTGATCAAAAGACATGTCATAGAAATTACGGAAGCATGAAGACCAAGCACACTGAAGATGTTAAAGTTCAGACAACTATGGGAAATTTTGTATGAAATCATGTGGTCTTCATTTTTTGCGTGTATGATGTTCATTCTCTTTGATTTTGTTTATTATTATTACCATCGATAACTAAGCTTTTTATATTAGAGTTGAATGTATCTGTGAGCTTAGCTCAGTTGGTAAAGATAATGCATAATATATTATGGTTGAATGATGAATCTCTATAGAATTTTTTTAACCATGTAATCTATAATGTTCTCTTTTAATACATTTTGATTATTTTTATTCAAGATATCTAGTCCTTAATGTTTTTCACTGTCTTATCAACTTTACTCCCTTAAAATAGACATGCAATCCTTAATTTTTTTTAAAATCTACACTTTACTCCTTCAATATTTTTTTTATTTTTAATAATTTTCAAAAAAAATAACAATCTAACACACTTTCAAAAAAATAGTATTGCATGTCTATTTTAATATAATAAAAAATTGAATACATATTGCTCGCTATTTTTTATTCACAATTTCATCAACATATAGTTTTAAACTCTATTATAAAATATGAAACAACCCAAAATAAAATTAAAATATGTGAAAAATTACTAAAGACAATAAAGCATGGTTATTTGAAAGTTAATTTTATACTCTAAATTATAAAATCAATAGCAAAATATTAAAATTTAATTATCATTGACATTTAAATTAAAAATATTTTTTCTTAAATGGTAGTTTAAAATTAATATATATCATAAAAATATTTATTTACGTTAAAATATATTAAGGTGTAGTGCATATTTAATTATTAAGGGTTGTAATTCAAGCATCTTATAAGGGAGGGGAGTATAAATTTTATTTTTCAAGGGAGGGGAATGTATATTTTACTCTAAAATATATGGCTAAAATTATAAAACAAGAGTGATGTCCTTGTGAGCTTAGTTCAGTTGGTTTGAACAATGGATAATATATGCAAGGTACAGGGTTCAAACCCAGGCCACAAAAAAAATGATAAAATTAATTGAATTTTTTCTCAATTATATGAAGGTGAAAATTGAAAAATTAATTGTGACTTATAAATAAAAAGAAGTGAAAAAAATAGTTTTTTTTTAACATATCAATCCAACGGGCCAACACGTCTCGCCCCATCACCGTCCCCACTTTTTAGCAGTTTAGGTAGAGCAGGCACCTACTCGTGGTGGATTCAAAATTTCAACCCACCTAACTAAAAATAATGGGTTAAAAGGGACAACCGAAAAGACAGGTCCAACTCATTTTGCCATCCCTCCCTACTTGAGGGACTAATAAGGTGTCCTTAAAGACGAAAAATGATTATTTGTCTATTATTTGTGCTAAAAAAAAAACATAATATTATTTGGTCTAGCCAAAACGACCTCGTATTGACACAAATAGCAAAATCCAAGCATGTTCTAACCACACCGTCTTTCTTCAGAAACAGCGTTTCGAAAAAGAATCGTTTTTATTCTCTCCATTCTCAAAAACCAAAACAAGTGAAATATCAATTGAAGAAGTTAGCATCACTGCATAACAACAATGGCAGAGAAACCCCAACCTGTTCGTGTATTATACTGCCAAGTATGCAGTTTACCACCTGAATATTGCGAATTCGGCGGATCCGATTTTGAGAAATGTAAACCCTGGTTGATCCAAAACGTACCCGATTTATATCCTAATCTTCTTAACGGTATCGTGTTTTTTATATTCTTTTTTTAATTTATTAATTATTATTATTATAATCATGATGATTATTGTTGTTGATTTTGTGTAGAGGTGAATGATAAGGAAGTTGGTAAAGTTGCTGATAAGTTACAAGGAACTGGTATTTCTTCTGCTTCTTCTAGTGCTGCTGCTGCTTCATCAGGTTTGTTTTTTATTTTTTTTTATTGTTATTGAATGTTGATGATGAAGAATGGTTTTGTTAATTTGTGAGTGTAACCATGATTTTGAGTTTTTGTTTGAACATCAATTTGAGACGGTATAATTCAATTACTTTTTAAATTGCTAATGCAGTTCATATGTTTGGTTGATAGGTATATAAGGCGTCGCAACTTATTAATTATTTACTGAGCTTTATTTACCATAAATTTGAATGTGATTAACCAAATTAAGGATAAATTGTTTGAGAGAATCTGAGATTGAATCCTGATTGGAATGATTGTCTGAGAGAACCCGAGATTGAATCCTGACTGAAACGATTGTTTGAGAGAACCCGAGATTGAATTATTGGTGATACTTTACTCGCCGACTGACCAAACTCTGGATTGCCAGGTCTCTTTCCCTTGGTAACCTGAGGGTTAAAGACCAAAGAAATGTGATTAACCTTGATTTTCAAGTTTTCAAATCTACAAGTGGTTGAAATGCATGGAATTGTGGTCAATAGTGTTCAAATTTGTGGTTGATTAAGTTCAATTGATGGTTAAGGAGTTATCCAGTCTTCATATACCTATTAACAACTTATTGAACTGTGTTAACCATAGTAGTTAATAGCAGATAGTGGCGCGTAGCGGTCGACCCCAAAAATGCTATAGCGGGATAGCACATAGCGCTATGACCGCTATTTCATAGAGAGCAAAATAGAGTTTTATATGAACAAAACAGAAGATTGTTTGTACAAACTACAAACAGAAACAGAGAGAGCAGAATTGAGTTTGGAATCAATAATAACAAAGAAAACTAGAACAAAAAAGTAACCGGACAACAGAGCAAACACGACAAAGTAGAGGAAGATTTACAGCAGAGGTGAAGAAGTTTCACATAACAGCAGAAAAGCAGAGAGAAGATGCTGAGAGAAAATGTGTTTTGCAGATAAACGTCGTTTGCGTAAGAATGAAAGAAGGAAGAGAGAAGCTGAACTTTTTAGGGTTTGATGAAAATGTCAAAAATACCTTTATTTTTTTAAAAAACCAAGGACAATTTTGTATTTTCTCTTAAAATGAAATAGCGGTTCTAAACCGCAAAACCGCTACGAGGTGTTGCGCCGCTATCTCACACCGCAATGCTATGGCTTGTTGCGTAGCACTCCGGCACCGCACCGCACCGCGTGGCCGCTATTGACTACTGTGGTGTTAACCATTTGAAAAGTTGTCAAATTTTGTTGTCTGAAATTGATTTTCAAATAGCATTTCTGATTTCTTTTTTCGTGGTTGTGACCTGAATGTTGTTTCTCTTTTTTTATTGTAATGTGTTGATTGGCTATTGGTTATTATTCAATTCCATATTTTGATATTTTAGCAGGCAAGCCAGAAGAGGTCAAGCGTCTTCCAGGTGGGAAGGTAAAGAAAAAGGTATGTTTTGGAATTCTTGAATGCAATTTTCATTTGATGTTAAATCTCCATGATTACAATTACCATCGTTTGATTGATGTGATCAAATGCAGTGTTTTCTTTTCAGGACAAGCAAGAGGTTATTATTGAGAAGGTCGTACGTAACAAACGGAAGTCTATCACCACTGTGAAAGGCTTGGAACTTTTCGGTGAGTTGTATTTTACTTTCTTAGTTTTTTGTTTTTTGGATGTTTAATGATGATATGTAGAATAGAATGAAACTGGAGGATTGAAAGAAATAAATATTGTATTCTATTGTTTTGAAATGAAATTGAATGGTAAGAGATTACTAACAATAAGTGTTTTCATCCCATATTTAGAAATTGACATTTATTTTTTTATTTGGGAGGAGAGAGGATCAAGGTATTAGATGCAATGAAATAGATTCTACGAGGTTCTACCAAAGTATCAGCCACTAATCTCATTCCATTTTTTTATTATATCTCTTTATCTACATTTTACGAGTCTTTATATGCTGGAGTAGGGGTTTTTCCAAAAAACTAGGGTATGGTAATATGAATAAGAAACTACATTTTAGAGGAAAAAGAAATTTAATTACCTGAATAAGAAACTAGAACTGGTACTGAATTCCTACTGTCACTTGAAACTGAAATTAGGGGAGGGGATATATACATAGCAAAAAACTGGGTAATTTGTATGTTAGCAAGTAGGAAAAGAATCCACAAGGTAATAGAGAAAGTATCTCGACATTTTTTTACTCGAAAGTATCAACGTTATTGACAAAAGAATGGGACGGAAAACCTTTATTTTTTTATACAATGTTTTTGTATTTATTGGGCTGGGGGTAAAGGTTTGTACATACCCAAACGGCATCCTCATGTTCCCAAATTTAAATACTTTGTTTCTTTTTTCCTTGTTGAAAAATATTTCTGGTTGAAAAATATTTTTCGAATGTACTGGATACGTATCCACAATTACCCAATGTGTACTGGGATACAATACAACTACCTACCCGTTACGTATGTGGCTTTAATTTTGGAGTACATTTGTCCCTAGATTTTTATTCATGCAGCAACGGTAGCTTTGAGTGATCATTACATAGACGTCATTGGTATCTAACTCAAACACTTTTATTGCATTTCAGGTGTCAAGCTCAGTGATGCTTCAAAGAAACTCGGGAAAAAGTTTGCTACAGGAGCTTCCGTTGTCAAGGTTTTTTGGCTTATACATAATGGACATGCATAGTTGCTTAATAGTTAGATATAATCACTTATACTATTTTTTTATTGGCGTCAGGGCCCAACTGAGAAAGAGCAAATTGATGTTCAAGGGGATATATCTTATGACGTCGTGGAGTTCATTACAGATACATGGCCTGACGTGAGTGTTATACTTTTTCAGTAATACAATTTTTGTTCTAATTTGCATATTCATTTGTGGAAGAGTTACTGGTGGATGTTTTTTTTGGGTTATAAAATTTCATCTAGAAAAACTTGTTATTTAAATAGGCAGTCTGTCTTTGACACCAGCCTAAGGGATTTATGAAACACTTCATTAACCTAGAATATAATTGCTGAAAGGAGTCATAAAAAATATTATGATTACAAAAATACAGTTTGTTCAAATTCTGCCTAGGAAAATGGCTGCTGTTTAAAACACTAGCGTAGACAAGATACAGGTAATCTAATTACTAGTAAACCTAGAAAATGTAGATCTATAGGTAAAGGAGGTGGTGAGGTTGTGTTCTATCTTCCATGGTTTATTTCTAATTGATATGAAAAGGTAGTTGTCTTCAGCAGGTTGAGGCTAATCTACGTACTTTATTTATATTATGCATGTAATGCCACTGATTCTTTATAAGTGCAAATTGTGTTTTCATCCCAAGACTAGAGAACTTTTATATGATTTGGAAATCTTCCTTCCTTCTGCAGGTTCCAGAAAGAGCAATTTTCTTTATAGAAGATGGGAAAAAGGTTCCAGCTGCTTGATTTTGACTATTTATAAAAAAAAATTCGGACTGGTGGCTAGAAAAGAATCAGCTATTTTGCTGGATTTTGAAAGGAATGGCTGATAAACTTGGTATTTAATGTTTAAACACTACATTTAGCCATTAAACATATAGTAGGGCATGGTCCAATGTGTATTTTCAGTTAAATTATGTTCAATTAACTGTGTGCGTAGAGGCAAAAAAATGAAGAAAGTTTATTTGCTTCAATTTTGCACGAGCATAGTAGCATTTATTAATCTTTTAAGTTAGTTAGTAAAGGGTGCTTAAGAGTTATGTGAGAAGAAAAGTTCTACATGCATAAAATGCCAACTTCGAAAATGTTGTTTTTACTGTTTCCTAACATTTGAACACATGAAACAGTTTGAAGACAATGTAACATTTTCATAATTAAAAATGAAACTAAAAAGAGAAAATGTTTTCTGAAACCAAACAGTAACACATGTTACTTTCCTGTTTTCTGCTTTCATAATTAATATGCATTTTTAGAGTATTCTGGTATCTATGTTTGAACATAAAGCCAGAATTTATTAAAGCTCCTTCATGGAGTCAATTTTTTTTTTAAGCTCTTTCATTTATAGTTAGTCTTTTGAAAAAGATATGAAGGAAGGGGGAGTGTGGATATCTCATGAAAAATGAACTGAGATATCGTATGGCGACGAGGCTGCGTTTATATTAAGTAAGGTATGTAAACACATCACTATAGGGAGGATGGTCCTAATTAGGTTGGCACTATAAAGAGATCGCTATAGGGAGAATGATCGTGTCCCTTTGCATTTCCGATTGTGTTATGTCATCTTCCTCATCAACTCAAATCCTGAGCACGCTCAGGTCACAATAAATTGTGTCTTCTACAAGAACTTGAACTAGAACGTCCTCTTCAACACGCGAACCCACCGGAGTTGCCAACATACATTTTGATGAATGAGCGAACACCTGACTCTTTTTTGCAATCATTCTACTCCATGTTTTGTTTAGAGATTCTTTTGCAATAGTAACATATGATTTCCCTCCCTTGCTTTCTAACATATGATTTCCCTCCCTTGCTTTCTGAATGAGTCATATTTTTCTCTTCATCTACATTCTTTTTCGCCACTCTTAACGTACTCACTTTTTTCCTTCAAAACTCTTCCGATTATTTTTATGTTCTATCCCGTCATCCCAATTTTCTGAAACCATGGTAAGTTAAAGTTGATTTTCTTGGCTCAAATTATTATACTATATAGTTTGACTGCAAACAATCTTAGATCTCTAACCTCTAAATCTAGGAAATTTTGATTTTCTTTATGTTCTATCACATAGCACTTGCACTTATATCATCTGGAATCTTGGTGAGGCAGTAACTTACCATACTATAGTGTAATCCTCGGCACCACTCCTCCGCAAATCGAGTGTTAACTCTCCGAGTTTACGTGTTTAGGTACCAAAATCGTGTTAACTCTGAGGTAAACTCGATTTCTAGTAAAATCGAAAGGTTTGACGAGTTTGACCGAGCTAACACTCGGTAAATTCGTGTAAACTTGACCGAGTTTACATCTAAAAAAAATAAAAATAAATTTGGCCCTTTTTACTGAATAATTACTTTTACAATAACACGTTGTTTCTGAAATGAAATGTTTTTTTTTCCCTTCTATGCGTTCTCAAACCATGAACATGGAAACACATACCAATTAGGGTTGCGATTCTGATGATGGAAATTCAGATTTCGACATCGGTTAGGGTTGCGGTGGTGGTATTTGTTGACCTTTTGAAGAAAATAACTAGTTTATTTTTCAGATCGTTTTATTAACAACTTTAGGAACTTGTGAAACTTGCTTTTTTAGATGGTTGTTTTGGATGACTTAAACTTAGAGACTTATGAAACTTATGGTTTTTTGCGTTAATTTTTGTATTTTGATGTTATGTTGAGCGTAACGTGGTAGTTTGATATAATCTTCCTTTGTAATTAAGTCATATTTTGCACTATTGACCTATTTACAATATTATATTAGCTTATATATGTCATGCATATAATAAATTTTATATAATTTAAATTTTAGGTAAACTCGTACGAGTTCTCGAGTCGAGTTTACCTAAGCAAACCGAGTTGAGGTAAACTCTCGAGTTACAAAACCTTGCTCGGCACTGCTCCTCTCATTACACAACCATTTGCCTTGCCTTGTGTCATTTCTACTACGATTTTTTTCTTTAACCTCCACCCACTCGCTGCTTGCCATTTTTTTTATATTAATAGTGGTTAATTTGTTGGGAGAGAAATTTTTTGATAGCAGCAGGTATTCAACCCTAGAGCTCCTCCTATTTCAAGGCAAACTCAAGTGTGAACCCTTGTTGGAGGATAATCATATATTTACTTCTTGCACATGATACACACTATTGTTGACTGTGATTTGAATTTATTTTAGTCAAACGATGGATTAGAATTACTCAACAATGATCCATTTTTCTTTAGTCGATTGCGTTGAGGAAAGTAGTCTATCACTGAGTTTTTTTACCACCCAAAAAATATCAAGTGTGAACAAAGTCAACTAAATTAAGAAGGGATAAATTGTAGTAAAATGTAGTTGTGACGATTGATGATTGATTTATGTCTACAGACTACAATTAACAAGGCATGAGTCCTATCTGCCACAATCCATCTATAATTACTAAAATCACTACACAAGCTTTCACTAACCACATTCCTATATTCCATAAGAATCTTTTTCATTTTTTCTCACTTCACTCCATGACCACGTCATCAACTTCCTTGAGCACAAACTATTATTAGCGTTATGTCAAACAGGTGTGTTATTTGAATTTTGACACCATGATATATTATGGGAAAAATGCTAAATATTGCGAAGCATTTTCTCGTGAAAAAACACGAATGGGATTGACAAAGGAAAAAGACTGGGAATAACTATCTTATAATGAAAAGAAATGTTTTGTAGGGATCCACCCATGAATGCTGACTGTGCCAGAGAAAATATGACAAAGCTTTTTAGGTAGGGACCATCCATGAATGCTGTCAACCGCTCCTGAATTATGTCATGGGAAGATCTAACGGTGCAGAATTTTCGTGAAGCTTTCTTGAAATTTCTGTTGGGATATATAGCAACACTGATATTATGGAGTGTGAATATCAGTCCCGATGTACAAGCATCCGAGAAGAGAATATAGAAAAACAATTTAAAATTCGAAAAACCGTATAATGTCCAGATTTATGTCTAAAGACTTTCTTTAAACCAAAAGTGTTGTTCCAACAGTTTGCCTCCTAAAGTCATGATTCTACGGGAAGAAGAAGAAAAATACTAAAAATCATAAATAGTGAATTTCTTTTATTTAGGGTTCTATAGTGTCAACAGAAGACATCCTAAAAAAGTCTTGTGTGACCACAACATCAAATAAACATAGTCTAACCCGTAGACATACAAATAAAAAAATATAGAAGAAAATATAATTAAATGATATGTATCTAAGGGTGTGGGAGTGATTGTTTTTAAAGATTAGATTTAGAATCTTTGGAATATTATTTCTGGAACATTATTTTTGGGGGAACCTGAGTTCGATTCTTGGATGAAATAGTTGTTGGCCAGACTTTACTTACCTTTCGATCGATTTCTAGTTATCAGTGTCATTTTCCTTTGGGAATCGGAGGGTTAAACCACAGAAGAAAAAAATTTATTCACGTTAAAGTGTTTGGTAAGTAATTTAATTTTCCATAAATATATTTAAAATATATTTAATTAAAATTTTAAATAAAACATAAAGAAGTTTTTTTTTAAATATTGTCCTTGTAACTATCAACTAAATTGTGCTTGCAACTCATTACATCTTATTTTCATGTGAATAAAAGGATTTTAAGTGTCCCCGTGAGCATAGTTCGATTGGTAAGAACATACATTATTATATACAGAGACCGGAGTTCGATCCTGGACACCCCAATTATTCACCTTGACAAAGGTGAATTCTAATAAAAAATACAAAGTGGGAAATCATATGTTAATTATATTCTCAGAAATAAAACGTACATATACCTTAACCAAAATATGATAAAAAAGAAAAAAACTTGTAACAAAAACACATGAATACATATTTCTATCATTTTATTCTTAAATAATTTGAAACAAACACACTCTTATATATAAGAAACTTAAAACAAAGGTAGAAATGAAGATTCCCAATCTCACATTTCTGCAATAAATTTGGAATATATGAAACAAAATCCCCAGATAATATTTATTTTTGGGTCGTGATGGTACAAGTATTTTTCTACACATGGTGATTCCTTTGGATTCAATATTCCCAAGCAAGACGGCATATGATGCTTCTTATGCTTTGACTTGTCAGTTGACATTTCAGCTAGGTCAACTATTCAGATGAGTTTATTTGACTGTTTGTTGTAAGTATAACTCTTAAATTTGTTTTGGATTTTTTTAAAAAAATTTGTTTTGGATGTGAACAACAATGGATGAAATAACTCAGGTAAATTTTCACTAAATAAAAACCAACTAATTGAATGATATAATGAATCATAATCAGTTCCAAAACTAATCAATATTCCAATAACACTAAACTAATTAAAACCTGGCAACATATAACATCTTTACAAACAACAAACCATAATCACTACCAAAAAAAAACAACAAACCATAAAGGTGCCATCTTCTTCTTGTTCTTCTTTTTCTCTCTTGTATGTTATTCTCATCAATTTCGATGAAGTATGTCTCTATAACGTAAAATAGAATCAAGCCTTTCCAACCTAAGTTGCTGCTTAAACCTTTTTATAAAATCATCAGCCTTTGCATCAACTTCTTCCTCTTCTACCCTTCCTCTCACAAACTCCCTCTCAGGTTTGAGTTCCAGTTCTGATTCAGGTTTCTTCTCCTCCTCCACCACCTTTACCGAGTCTAATCGACGAAAATTCCCCGACATCAACCGTTCCAAAAGGGACGGAGCTCGGATCAACGGTGTTGAATCACTTGGGCCTCCTTTCATTTCTGTTTTACTAAGGCCCAGGTCGATTGACTTGACCCGGTCCAACAGGGTAGACGATGTTGTCCTGTTGAGTCGGGTCAAGTCTTGGTTCTGAACCTGTTCGACCTGGGTTTCTTTCGGCATTGTTGTTGTTGCTGCTGCTGATGCTGGTTCAAATTTACAGCAACTGAATCCAAAGGATGTGACTCGTCCAAGAAACGACGAGGATGAACGGACAAGCTCCGGTGGCGAGTCCGGTTGCCGTTTTTTCTGAGTAGCAAAATGAGAAGTAATGGCTATGGTACCTATGACAAGGTTAACAATTAGAAATATACACGAAGGACTAAACCAACTTACAAGCATATCATATATTGATACAGAATTTGCTTCACCCATAGTGATAAAAAAAATAACTTGTATTCAAAGACAAATTTAATATAAATTTTCTTTGGTTCAAGTAAAGTTTTTCTCTGAGAGTTCTACTTAATGAAAGGAAATTAATGGTGCTGTTTGGCTAATGATGTGAGTATTTTTTCTTTATATAAAAAAATTTTAGTTTGTGAAGTGGGGTTTAAAATGACGTTAACGTTTTGCTTATTTTATTATGAGCTGTTTCTTTTTGATCAATTTGTTCAAACGTAAGGGGTTGAATAAGTGTATGTTTTTCTTTTTATAATTTATTACCGTAGCATTATTAACGTGACGTGAACAGCAATATTTTAATAACGTAACACGTTCGTTGGTGTAATGTGTGTACTCATCATTGTGTCATGTGTTAACTTACTGATTGATGTTATGCTGCTACAAAAATAAACAAATTAAATAGAGTTGTGTCAAAAAATTTCATGTGATTTCCACGAAGAATCGTGATACAAATTTGAGTCACTGTCATATTTATAGATAGAGTTTACTGGAATCAAACAAATTTTCTTTGGTTGATTTTGACAAACATTGATTTGGGTCATGAGACCCAAATATACTATAATTTTTATAATTCCAGAAAGTGTAATTAAATGGTATATTCCACAAAAGAGTCGCATTTGGACTAAATTATAGTAACATTTGAACGAAATTAAAATACCAATTTCATATTCAACACTTAAATTAAGCCATTAAAAGTTTTGAATTGTAACTATAATAAAAACAACAAATCTTACAAATTCATTATTTGGGTGTCAATAAGTTAGAGTAATTCATTGAAAAACATAAATATATCATCCAAACAATGATTATAGGAAAAACTAAACACTTGGTTAGATCTTCAAATTGATTGTGTGTTACATATCTAGGAACATCAATCAAGGTGACACATGATCTAAACTTAACCAAATTACATATTGACAATCGTGGATGGTAGATTGTTTGATAAAATTAGACGACTTGCATCTTACCTACTCAATTCAATTCAAATATATACATAATTTATAACTATGAATTGTTCGATTTTGATCAAACAACCTATATACAAACCAAAGCAATGAACTAGTGTGAGAAATTGCGACTATAATCGATTGTGATGCATGACAAAATTATAGGGTGGACGGTTGGTGGGTCCATGTTATGCCTAGCTAGCATTCGATGAATCATCTCTATTTGTTTCTTTAGGTAAATATTAAATAGTGATGTGAAACACATATATAATTTTATTTAGTTGACCATATTTCAACCACCCTTTGGTTTTAACATTATTTTACTGATGTTTTTTTAATGAAACATACTCACCTGAATAGCACCATATCATTATATATTTTTAATTTTAAACTAATCTATGCATGGATGACATGACATGACATTGTAGCTATCTATTATTAGTAATTCTTTTTATAAAGGGGTGGTGATTTTGAGCATTGTTATTTCGTCGTGATTTCCTTGCACACGTCAAACCTGACTGCAACAATGTTAATTGAATATTGTTAATTTGCAATACTGTAAACTAAACGATTGATTTGGACTTTTTGTATGCAAGTAATGATATCATATAGGAACTTCACTAGATATATCTTTGTCTTAAGTCTTACTCATCATACTTATCTTTTCACGATTAATTTCTGTGTTGTTGGAACACAAGAGAGTGTCTGAATTGAAAATAAAATATATAGTACAGTAGTGTGATTTGAAAAATTTTAGTGTTTCAAATCATTTAGTTTACACAAATCGGTTAGTTTTCGATATAATATAATGAGTATTCATTTTTTTTAGGGAATATAATGAGTATTCATATCTCTTTCTAAAGTACACCAGAAATTTAGGTATTTTTCAATTTTCTTATTCATCGATTATGCTCGACATGCTTTTGAGCCACTTCTCCCCTTTCTTTTATATTCCTTTGGAAAAAATTTGTCCCTTTGATTGTCTATTTTGAGAGACATGTCATTTTGATATTTAAAATGATCATAATATCATCCTCTTTTTGATACTTAGAGTGAATTTTTTTGTCTCCTTTGAGAAATGTGTCCTTTTCATATTTAAAGTGGTAATAATATCATTGTCCCTTCGATAATTGAAGTTGTCTTAGTAACCACTGTCCCTTCCGTTTAAGAGTGGTCCTAGTACCGTATTAGAGTGATCACAATACCATACTTGAGTGGTTTTAGCACCATATTTGAGGGTGTAGTTGAGTTGTTTTATCCTAGGGACGTCGTGATTGATAGTTTGCTTGCAAAATTTTGGATAGTTCTACGAAACATCTTAAAGAGAGCAACCTAGTCAACGACTCAGTCCAATAACCTCATCAGTGGCTGCAATACTTTTGAAGGATTTTAACTTTGGTTTCAACAGTTTTAAGACATTCCTTTTCTAACATGTCCACCCAAAAAATTACTAACTCTGGTTCAACTATTCTTGACCAGTACAAACTATTTCGACTTGAAGGGAATCACTTCAAACATAGCAACAAAAATGTTCTTCCTAACAACAAACAAAGTTGCTAATGTTTTGAAGGATGAGATGCTAGTAGCGCTCGAAATGGATGGCCAAGAAGAAATGGATCAAAAGTCTAAAGAAATGCTCCTTTTGAATAAACATGACGAAGTGTTTATTATCTCGAATAACAACACTAGAAAGAAATCCATAGATGTTGCTCTGAAGCAGTCTGGCAAATTTTTCAAAAGTGAATAATGAACTATGAATAAGAACTGCAACCGCAATAAGAATGAGAACCCCATAAGGGCCTAATATGTGCAACAACACCCACCACAGAGAAATGACACAAGGATGTAGGAAATCACAATGTTTCAGACTTTTGTTTTGAGTTGTCCGACACGGCTCATGTGAGTGTTGTATAAGTGTTGGACACCGATCTAGGAGCGTCGAAGTATAAAAAAAAAATAAAAAAAATTAGGACATCAGTTTTGGTTGTTTAACACATGTCGTAGAAGTATCATAAGAGTGTCGGACACCGATGCGTATCAAGCACCGCGACATGCCTAATCCTAAAAGTTTCTCTGCTTCATAACTCTTTCCTCACTTTGACTTGCGATGTATGGCTTTTTATTTTGTTTTATGAGGCTGATGGTGTGCTTTTTTCCCCCACATTTTCTAGCTCTCAATTATTGAATTGAACATTATTATTATGATATATCTCAAGCTATAAGTTGTCATTCGTAATCTTATTATTTGATATAATTCACTCTTTAAAACGTGGTTCAAATTTTCAATTTGATTAAATATGTTTCTACAGACATTTTTCAACCTAAGGGCATCACTGTATAGTCAATTTGTACCATATGGGGAAGTGATCCCCTTTCTTATGGTTCATATTCTCATGTTAGTGTGCAATCTGGTAAGGATTATGATATACAAGTAATAATGATAATGAAACAAATAAAAGAAAATTAAATAGTAGGTGGATTGAACTTTATTTTCCTTGCAACTTACTTCCAGATGCTATTCATTATAGACTGCAAATTGCTAACAGTATATTTACGGACCTCTCATTATTTCACATTCTATTACATACACCATATAAAAATATTAAAATGTTCTGCACCTAAATGATTACACTTACTTCTTCCAACATTGTCTAATATTAGCAATTCCAGGGTCCATATTGTCTGGAATGTCCAAACGGCCATCCTCCTCACCAACATGATAAATAACTCGGTATGGATTCACTCCTTTCCGGGGTTCTTGCTTGGCAAAGAGCTCCCATAAGATGACCCCATAGCTAAAAACATCACACCTACAAAATGAATCCGACAATGTGTTAATCATTCATTTTGTAGCAATATAATAATAAATGCAAAGAATAACAAGCTTACTTTTCATCGTACAGTTTACTTTGCAATACTTCGGGAGCCATCCATTGAGCCTGAAAAATATATTATGGTAAGTGTCAGAATTAATATTTGTACATATATTGTTGTCTCATATGTAACATGAACATTCAATAAGGAGGATATAAAGAATGAATTGATTAATAAGAATAAAAATTACTATAGCTTACTGTTCCCATGTCTGTTCTATGAGTAAGGTATTACGTATTGTACTTCCTTTGAGATAATCCGAAATCGACCACCTATTCAAAATTACGATACCACATACATGAACATGTCAAATAGTATAACCACCATGTGCTATCAAGGAACATTAATTAATCATAGGAGTTTTTGGACGTCAAATCCCTATGAACTATCATAGGAGTTTCTAATTATGATCTTAATTACATAGCAGCATAGATGTTTAATGCAATAGGCGAAAACTGACATTTACCAAGTGAAAATAGAAGAACAAAATGTGTAGAAATGTACCTCTTTTACCGAATCCACCCATTCCCAAGGATGTTGTTCCACATAATTGTGGCCGATCTTCAACTTTCATTGAACGCATTTGGGAGCCAAAGTCAGTAACAGTTCCTAAATGTCTTGAATCCCACATGATCTATATTAACATAGAAGGATATCAAGGATTTGAAGATCTATGAAATCAAGAAATAAACAAGAAAAAAGAAAGGGTTTTGTTTGTGAGGAAGTGATTTGGATGGAGGGATTAGAGCAATAAATAGTGATAGTGAATTGGTGATTATGCAGATCAATGGGAGGGAGGGAGGGAATCAGATTCTGGCAAAAAAATAGATTATTCAATTCATGTTGGGAAAGGAATCAATTCCATCTTCTTTTTTTATAACTTTTTTTTATGGAGTGATTCCTTATAGATAAGCAAAATATACGCTATGCTTGATTAAAAGTAATGGTTGCTAGCTGTTGTGATTTCAATCAATGAACTGAATGGTTGTATGAGAGTTGAAGGAATACTCAGCAGTAACATGCTTACTTGCTAGTTCTTAAGAGTTATACTAATCATATGCTTCATATTCAGCAGCGTCTGAAAAACAGAATCAGCCACAAGAAAAATGGGAAAAAAATGCAATCATAGAATCAAGAATTGTTTCTAGCTACACTAATTGTTCAGAAATGGAATCTTTACTCAGAGATCGTGTTTCCAGAGGCCAAATTCAATAAGAACTATATGAGGACTTTAAAGATGTCAGAATAGTATTGGAACCAAGCCAAACACAAAAAGTCCCTACAAAGACAAAAGGCAGCACACCTAAACAAAACAAATCCGCCGTTATTTCTCTATCTATTTTTCTTGTTGTGGTATTCGTTTTGTTCAAATTGACAAATCAACTTCGATCCCTAAAATAATTATTTGAACATCAGTTGTATAGATCTAGAGATATATGAGTGTCCGGATCACTTTAATTTGTCACTTTTGAAGTCATTTTATCGTTTTATGTTATTAATTTGAGAGTTGAGTTTGTTCACATATTCATCTTTTTTCAATTTTAGTTATGTTGAATTTGTGTTGTTTTCAATGAATTCTACTGTTTTAAATGAATAAAGGCTTATAACAGGCCCTACTTCTACCTTCTCTCGTTTCCATCATTCATTCGCACCATCATATACCAAAATTGAATTGAGGCAAAAACAAAATTTAACAAAACAATGACAACCTTTATTGAAAAAAGAGAATCAGAATTTAAGTGCTAAGACAATCAGAAAGGCGGAATTTTGGATGAAGTTGATTGAAGGGGTGGTTTATGGTAGCATATTGTTGGGTTTTTGGGTTGAAATCTGTTTTGAAAAAGATAGAGGATAAGGTATAAGGTTCCTTCCTGTTGATCATAATCAAATCTATCTAGCATTCCAAAATCATTACTATTTTTTTTATGTTGCATAATATGATGATCACAAAATATGCTAGAGTCTAAAAGTCATAACTACTGAACACAGAATTGTTGACTGGACATAAAGAAAGCATAAAAGAATTGATTGTCAGTCAAATGCAACTGCACTATGATCTTAAATCTTGAATTAAAACTTGTAAATGCACTATCTTCTTGAAGATACAATGTTATAAAACATCAGCATGTTCTCACAAGGTTTTCAGCCAACAGAAAAAAACTTGCCTGCTGCAGTTCCAATCTTTATCTTAAGATTCATATCTTCATTTTGTAGACATCCTGCAGAATGAAACACAGACAGATCATTAAAACAAGCCTAAAGTTGACTCATGCCTTTTACTTTCATCCACATTGCTTCTTCTCTAATAAAATGTGAATTGCAAAGATTTCTTTAATAAGTTAAGTTGTATTCAATTCCATGAAATCTCAAAGAATCCAACACTTTTCACATAACATCAACTCACCATGCAAAACTGATTTCACTCAACCAAACAGATGAGATATAGATGACTCCCAGTTAATATTTTTTTTTTAAAATAGAAAAACAAATCCAATTTCGATAAATACATTGATGACAAGAGAGATATTAACAAAAAATGCCAAATTCATTTTGCAAATCCTTCATCTTGACTTGAATATGCAATGTATGTGTAGACTTTGCCTCCGCTTTTCAGTTTATAGATATCTCTTGTATAACGAGTAAGAGTCTTCTACCATCATTTCCTTACCTCATCCCTCAGTTTTGTCTCTAAAGGATTTTCATCTAGTTCTAGACCAATTTTTTTTCATGAAAACCACTACTTTGGAAAAACACAAAAAAGTAGACCTTAAAAGCAACTACATGAAATCCATCCATAAAACTAGACTTTATGTGCATGGTCTCATGAACACCAATCCAAATTTCAACCAACAAATATTCATTACTGTGAAAGGGGCTGAATGAAAGAAAAAATTATTGGAATCAGGGCTTAAATAATGAATAATTCATAGGTTGGGGAAGGATGCACCATCGAAACAAGAAACACGTGACAAAATATGATAGAAAACAAAATTCAATAAGCATGACAACACTAAAGGTTCGTTCCTAAACTTCACAAAAACTTAACTCCCCCCATGTTCTGATATATAATTAGAGGAAGATAAATTATGTCTGTGTCTAAATGAAAAAAGTAGGAAGTGTAACCTATTTTAACAAAGGGGACATTTCCAGAAACTTACCTAGTAGCTACATAGGTAAGAAGATAGCAGTAGGACTTCCAGGAGATAGAGGATTGTCTCTCAGTAGCGATGCAAGAGATCCAGCTTTAGTCACAGAATCAGCATCTGCTGCAGATAAAATTTCCACATCAACCACATCTTTTGAACCTATCTATCTCTTGATCAAGTCCAAGTTTTCCCGAAGAACCTCAATTTCACCAAATGGCAGTCTCAAATTCAGGGTTTGGGCCACGAGTGCAATCGCTTCATCCTTCTTAAACCTCAAGAAAGGCATACATAACTTTTGAGTTCGTTTAAATTCAGAAGATTGACCTACAAAACTCTGTTGTAAAGCCACCATTATTTCTGAATCCGGAGCAAAAGTTCGAGAATCTTCATTAAATCTGTTCTTGCGAATACTAAGGCACTCGGCTTTCCAACCATCAAATTGTTCATTCACATGTATCAAGCATGAGTACTTGATTTCGGTCTGCGATACCACTGGAGAGCCTTTCTAATTTCCCTTTTGCTGAGCCTGAATGTTGCTTCTGAAGCAACTTTCTTATCAGAACAATAGAATCATGTAGATATTTGCACTCTTTAGTGTAAGGTCAGGAGTATCCGCTGTTGGTCAACCTGCCTTCATACAAAACCATCCTTCTTCAAAATCTCTCCAAATAAATTCTGCATAATGCGGACAGATAGGTGCTAGATGACGTGTCTAGACATCAATAAAACGCCACACCAAGTCATGATTGTAATCTTTCACATTATCCTGAGTATTCTCCTTAATTGCCAATCTATTATACTCATTTCTAAAGACACAAATTAACAAAATCCATAAATTATGTATAAAACCTTGACTCTTGTCAATACTTCTACTCCTTCCAATGTAGACAAGAGATTGTCTAGGAGATAGACATACTGCCAATTAGAATCATAAGTTAAATGCTATGAAAATCCTCAAAATACAAAATAACTATACTACATTAAAATTTAAAATACAATTTGATATTCTCTCCTATGTACATTATGCAGTTAATGGAATAAATGCAGGCAAATAAGATATTTTTATTTCATAATCTTAAACAACATAACCTAAAGCCATTGACAAAGTCAATAGCAATTAAATCCACGTCATTGAAAGGTGAAAGCAGGAATGCAGAAATCATCTTACTGTAAATGTCAAACGTGCAACACTGCTTCCTCCTTGTAAAAATTGCCAAGGACACACATAAATTCAACATAAATTGCCAAGGAATAAACAAAGCACAGCAATAAAAATATATACAATGTGGAACAAAACAATATTAGCAATATCAATTCTTTCATTCGAATGGAAAAGATTACATTTGATTGATCCTTTTAAAAAAACCTAGATTTCAATTGATTGCATTAAGACAAAACCTAAACTAGTGAAGTAAATATCTAAGAGCCTTGAAATCTACTACCCCCTTCTGGCCATCTGATTGATACTTGTAAAAACCAAGATTTCAATTGATTGCATTAAGACAAAACTTAAACTAGTGAAGTAAATATCTAAGAGCCTTGAAATCTACTCCCCCTTCAGATCATCTCAACATCCCTATCCCTCTGAGGTTGGCCTCGAAGAACATTCACCCAATTGGTGATTGATGTGATTACAGTGCTGGTACCAATTGAAAATTCTGACCCAGAAAATAATTCCCACAACTGTGATAAGTCATTCCATAGCAACCATTCCCACAACCCATTTTATAAACAGACCAAAAAAGGCCATAACCAGAGCTGCAAGGATATTGAGAATCACGAAACCAACTGGGGTTTTAAATTTCCCTTTTCTTCCAACCACGGTTACGTGCATGGCAGAAGCAAAGAGAAGATTGAGAAGGCATACCAAGAAAGCTTGCATCTTTGAGTAGTTTGAAATAGTTGGAAATTGATATATTGCAGTGATAAACCCACTATTAACACTGAGAAGCACTGATGTGATTATGAAGATACGGTCCAGAGGAGATTCAGATTTCTTGGGGATAGAAAGATTATTCTCTTCAGCGGCGGCTCCGGTGGACTGAGATTGACCTCGAAAAGCGTTGATCCACTTGGTGACAAAGGTGATTTTAGGGCTCTGCTTGTACAAATTTGAAAAGTCTGGGCCAAAAGATTAAAGCTCCAATTGAGAAAAGTAGGTACTACGTATTGTACTTCCTTTGAGATAATCCAAAATCGAGTACCTATTCAAAAGTACAAAACGTCATACCACATACATGGTCAAATAGTATAACCACCATGTGCTATCAAGGAACATTAATTAATCATAAAGATTAAATTCAAGCAGCACCTTTACATTAAAAAATTTATCGACAAGGAGGTTTTTGGATGTCAAATCCCTATGAACTATCATAGGAGTTTACAATTATGATCTGAATTCCATAGCAGCATAGATGTTTAATGTAATAGGTGAAAACTGACATTTACCAAGTGAAAACAGAAGATCAAAATGTGTAGAAATGTACCTCCTCGATGTTTTACCAAATCCACCCATCCCCAAGGATGTTGCTCCACATAATTGTGGTCAATCTTCAACCGTCATTGAACGCATTTGGGAGCCAAAGTCAATAACAGTTCCTAAATGTGTTAAATCCCACATGATCTATATTAACATAGAAGGATATCAAGGATTTGAAGATCTGTGAAATCAAGAAATAAACAAGAAAAAAGAAAGGGTTTTGTTTGTGAGGAAGTGATTTGTAATAAGAATGCAAAGACAATTTTTTTATCTCATTTACTGTAGTTTCCTTCTAGAATTACCAATATTGAATGCAGGTGTTATACACTCACGCACTGGTAAACTTGAGTTAACTCGCGCAGGGATATTTTGGCCCGTGTGAGTTAACACACGCTAGTTGCAAAGTTGCAATTGAATGTTTACTTACAATACGTTGGTCTTTAATGCTGGGAGTGATGAGTTGGTAATTGTCAGAAGAATTGATGATAGGTGAAGGAATTAATGGAGCTCCTACAACACCTAACAAAAGCTTTATAATTGTAAATGACGGACAAAAGAAAGAAGACTTTATTACATTTATTAACATGGTAGAACATTAACTTGTTATGCAGTTTTAGAACAATACAATATCAACCATGAATCATCTTGAAAATCCCAAACTATTTTATCAAACCATAAGCAAAGTAAAATGTAAAGACACGTTCTGGTTCTGAGAAACACACTTGAAATGAGACATGCAATCAACATAAGTTTCAATCTGCCAACAAAAATGAACATATAGTAATTATTATGGCTGATGAACAACAAAATAAATAATACTTTATAATTATAAAACAAATAGGACAAATTTAAGAGATCTTACACTTATTATGCTTGTGCAGGGGCTTTGACTTGAGTAGTTACAATCCTTCTATCATTCATGAAAAAAGTACAACTCAGCAGCCTAAGAAAGACATCAAAACAAGTGTCAAAAACTAGAAATCAAGTCTTGATATGATAGATTAATATATTCAAAACATATTCAAAACAAAAACATATTATTATTTACCTTATTGGACATATTGTAAGTAACATTCAATTGCAACTGGCATGAGTTAACTCACGAGGACCAAAATACCTCTGCGTGAGATAACTCAAGCAGCGTGAGTTAACTCACGCTGGATATAACACCTGCGTGAGTTAACTCTCGCAGGAGTATTTTGGAAAGTGAGTGATTTTTGTTGGGTAAAGAGCATAATTCAAAAAGCAGCCAACTAGAGATGGTTGTGGATATGAGCATTTTCAGATTTTTAGGGGGCCTTAACAACAATTTCCAAGCATAATAGGCAAAGCCCATTTTTTATGGCAGATCACAATTGAGTTTGAACTTATAAAAAAGAATTATGCTCTTTACCCAATAGAAATTGCTCGCTTCTAATTGAAATTTCAAAACTGCCCCTGCGTGAGTTAACTCACGCTAGTTGTGTCCTTAGTGTAACTCAAGTCACGTTGCGTGAGTTAAGTCATTTAACAGCATCACAGCAACACAGTTCCCTCATTTTCTAAACTTCTCAACTTCGAATTTTTCCCCCCAAATCCGAATTTCATCACTTGCACCATTCAAAGCCAATTTCTCCCACAATATCAAGTAAGTGACGATTATCCTACTTCGTTGTATCTTTTTTTTGGTTGAAAACTTAGTTTATTTTAAGAAATTTAACATTTTTAGGTTTTCATAAATTTGTCTTGCATGTTAGTTTTGATGATTGTTAGTGATGAATTAAGTTAGGAATTGTATTTTAGATGTTATTTAGAGTGAAATGTGGTAGTTTTAGGTATTTGAAATTGTTTGATTTTAAGTTGATTGAAAGTTGCATTGTAGGTGTTTGATAAAATGTCTCAACGATTTTTTGTTTTGTTTTTTGGATTGTTAATGATGAAATTAGTTAGAAATATGTTTGTTAATGTTGATTATAGTTAGTTTGACTACAATGTGGTAGTTTGCGGATTGAAATGATACTGTCCAAATTTAAGTGTTGTTGTTGAATTGTTAGAAATTTAAGTGTTATTTAATTTAATGATATTTTACTATTTATTTTACTAATTATTTTTACTTATTATATTTCAAGTTTATTTTATGTATTATTTTCTTAATGGTGTTTGTTAGAATATGTGACATTTATTTTTTACGTAGAATATTTCAAGTTTATTTTACGTATTATATTTCAAGTTTATTATTTCATGTTTATTTTACTTACTTAATTTTATTTTATTTTGTATTTCAGTTGCAAGCGGAGCGTAGGATGACTGATGTCTCGCATGGGAGGAAATTTAAGTTTTCTGCCTTGTCACTTTCATTGCCAGTAGATGATAACCATTGGTTCTGGGAACCGGTGGATAGATCCGATCTAAGGCCCCTCCTTCTGACTGGGTACGAAAGCATCTCCCACGGTTTAGTTTGTGCTATGGCTGAGAGATGGCATAAGGAGACCAACAGTTTCCATCTGCCTGTTGTGGAGATGACCATCACACTAGATGATGTGGCTTGTCTTCTACACATCCCCATCGTTGGACAGCTCATTGAGAAGGTGAATCATCTATTGTTTCCGATGGAGGAAACGGTGGAGCAGGTGAGTAATAATTCAGGTGTCTTTGTCACTTACACAGCCCCATGAGCACCTGTTGAATAGGTGTAACAATTTGCAGGGGGAGAATTTATCAGATGAGGAGGAGGAGGAGTTGAGTCGTATTAGGCCCGCTTATGTTAAGGCGTTTTTGATGCTCTTGCTTGGCTACACCCTTTTTGCCGGCAAGAACATCAAAACCATTAATATTTTGTGGATGCTTGCGATTCGGAATATAGATGACTTAGGCACGTGGTCATGGGGCGGGATGGGACTTGCTTTCTTGTATGAGCAGCTGAATCTTACCTCCAGCTCACATGTTGGCGCTGTTGGTGGTTACATGACCTTGCTTGTGGTAATTTTTTTTTTCTTATTTTTTTAAGTTAATCGTAAATGTATACTTTTTAGTATGATACTTGTGTGTTGATATAAATTTGTCTCTTTGTCTTTGTGTTTGCAGAGATGGGTTATAGCTCACTTCAGACATGTCGTTCCGAGGAAGAAATATGAAGATTACGAACGGGAGAACCCGTATGTGGGTAGATGACAAACCTAAAAGGGGGTTTGTTGATGCTGATCACTTCAGAGTCTTGATGGATTCGATGGAGCATTGTCATGTATTTTGGAGGCCGTACGAGCGCCAACGAGACGTGACACCTTTTCAGGACGTGTGCTGGTACTCCGGATGGATCATGGCCGCTAAACAAAAGATGGTGTGAAACTTGCTGGAGCGGGTTCTAAGGCAGTACGGATATGTTCAAACTGTTCCCCGACCTCCTACGACGATTTTGCCTTTTGCCCCAGCAGATGTGGTTGCTGCCTTCTTGGAGTTTGCTCTCCATGTCGTTAGCTAGCAGGAGAGGGGTGAGCCGGTCCCGGATGAGAAGTCGTGGAAGCATTCAGATGGGTACATGAGATGGTTCTACCATGTATCTCATCCTCTTATCGTCGGCCCTGCTCCCGTTCCTGAGTACGTAGCTCCCAGACCTGTCTACCAGGAGGTTATTGTTGAGCATGAGTGGGTCAGACATCCTCCCGATCCATTGCAGGTCATCGGCAGCATGAGAGTCAGAGTGGAGCATGCGATGGAGATTCCATAGGTGGTTTCAAATCCACTCTTTTTCAGTATTTTGGAGGGCCTCTGAACCGAGTATAGCGTGTTTGACCAGGAGCCAGTTCCACGGAGGAGGAGTACGAGTCATAGTCCACAGGAGCAGCAGTAGTGTCTTATTTTATTACTTTTTTATATTTGTAGTATTTTTATGACATTTTGATTGTAATATATTTACATTTGCGCAGTTGCGCTTATTTATGACATTTTAGTTATTTTTCGTTAATATTGCGTATCTAAATTATGAATGAATGCATGATTTAATGAATTGTTGAATGAATGTTCTTTAAATTGTGAGTTTTGCTTGAATGAATGGTGGAACTTGGGAAAACAAGAAACATGGCACTACTGCCTGTTCTGGTACGAGCACAGAAGCTTGCGTGAGTTAACGTACGCTCAGATTAACACTGGCGTGACTTAACTCACGCTGCGTGACTTAACTCACGCAAAATTTTGCGCTAACGTAACTTAACTTGCGTAGGAGTAAAATGGTCTTTTCAGTTGGGAATGAGCAAAAACTGTTGAGTAAAGAGTAAAATTCTTGAACTTATTTTTTTCGACTCCAAGTTGAGATTTTTTTACTTCTTAATTTCTTCTGTGTTAGACAACTTTAGAAAACGAATTCATTTTCTACCTTATATTTCATCATCTTCCCTGACTTTTTGGAGTTACTTGAAATGCACTACAATAGTAATATAGTTGTAGTTAACTACATTTGATGCTAACATTTTCATTGTCTCCTAAACCTGAAAAATCGGACTACAGTAATATTGATTTACTTAACTAATGTCTTTGCCTAAATATAAGAGATTTAAATTCATTTCAAATGTTAAGCTCTCTCTTGGCTGCTAAATTTGCCACTCTCAAGAAACAACTTTGTTAGTATGTCCCTAACCCAACCCCAGTTGAGGCCAAAACTCTCAAAATATCTCCCCTTATTTAGTTGGTTCCAACCCCTTCATTGAATTTTTCAAGCTAAACACGATTTTGATCTCGTAAAAACTACCAAATCTGTTAAAAAAGTTACATCAAATGAGATAAGATTTGAAAATGTGTTTATAAGTGATGAATAATATTTACTTGAAAAACTAGTTTTATAAGGCTATGTTTGGGTCCAACCACATTCTATGATAGTATAGTATCATGTGTAAGATATATTTGTAGTAAATATTGGTTTTTTTTTTTTTTAAGGATTGTAGTAAATATTAGTTAGAAGTCGGACATTACTTTGAAATGTGAAGGTTGAACCATATATAGGTGAGAGGATCTATAAATTTTATGCCTTACTATTTTGGGTAAAAATATGGTGTCCCGCTCATTTGTGTGCTTGCTCTTGACTCAATGTGGATGGTCTTCCGGACTCCTCTTTTGAACTAACAGTTGTATTAGAGCCAATAAAAGGTTCAACTGGTTCCTTGTGTCAAAAGTGTTCTTGAGTATGTTGGTCAGGCGGTGTGTTCTATGTGTGCACGTGACAACAACGGTGCAATAAGTGTATGTGGATAAAAAAAAACTTTCATTTGAGGTTGAACAACATATAAGCGAAATGACTCATAAACTCGATGTTTTAAGGTTTTAGATTAAGATACGGTGTCCAACAATTGAGTCATTTGTTATCGGATTTCTCTCTCTATCATAACACTTTCTTCATGCTTCAAATATCCGATATTAGGCATGAGGGTTGTGGTAAGGAGTCTCACGTTGGATTAATGATGTCTGAAAATGTGTTTGTAGATGACAGACAATCCTCACATTATAAATCGATTTTGTAGAGTTAGACCCAACAAACAAAAAATTATTATGAAAGAAGAAAGACACTTGCGACATTGTGGTTGGCCAATGTTACAATGTCACCAATCACAATGTCACCCAAGTGCTACCCCAAGTTCAATGTATGGTCTTTATCCTCTTCTTCATGTAAGGTAGTCCATTGGCTATTTTAAGTCAATGCACGCAAACAAGAAATCTCAACATGGAAAGCTTTTTGCGGAGCATTAGAACTATATTATGAACCTTGAGCCATGCATTTAATTCAACTAGCAGGAACCTCCTTTGTAAACTTGTGATAGTGGATTACCTTTTTGGAGTGTTAATAGTGAATGAAAAGCAATGATTCTTTTTTTAAAAGACTATAAATTCATTTCAGTCTTTTTAAAAATAAATAAAATAAATTGTCACTGATTCTATAGAGAGGTTTCTTAATATATACAGCTTAATTTGTAAGGTGTCTTGACCAAAATAATAAAAAGGGAAAAAACAAACAAATAAACAAATTAAATAAAGCTTGTATAAGAAGGAGCCAACTAATTAGCATGCGGAATGTACTTGAAGAGCATGTGTCTTCCAGCCTTAACAAAAGAGAAGATCCTAAAGCTATGTACTTAAAAATAAAAATTCTACAGTAAAGAACAAAGTTTAACAACTCATTTCATCTTTGCACATGGTTTGAATCATTAGATGCAACTCTTTTATATTGGTCCCCCTCTTCCCTTGATAACATGATTGTTTTCTCATAGGAAAAAGTTCATGGGGTTGAGCTCTCTAGGGTGATGCCATGAAACAAAGTAATAATGGATAGCTAGTGCAAAATGATAAAGAAAAGAATAGGTCAAAAGGAGTAATATAGGATGGAGTAAGTAGCAAGGAAATGAAGGGATGCTAAGGAAGCCTTTGGAGTAATTCAATGTCACATTCAACTAACAAATTTGGAGTGATTTTATTACTTTTGTGTTGATAAAGAATGATCATATTATTTCAACTTCAAAAAACTTTTAAAAAAATTACTAACAGAGTATTCAATCGTTTAAATGTTTAGGTGTGACTACTCTTAAATTTTGATTTATGTTTTGTTGGGATTGCATCGTTATATTTAGTGTTTAAACCTCAAATTTTTCACTTATTCATGGTGAATTTACTAGACTCTTTGAAAAGGAAAAAAAAGTTTCTTTTTAATCTGTTTTTTTTATCTTCGGATCGTAATTTGGAAATATTATGTGGGGTTAGAGCTTGAAAATTAAGAAGAACAAGTAGTTTTCTAAGATTAAGTGGACCATATTTAGTGCATACACGTGGTTTATAATTATATACTCCTTTTGGCATATCTACTTCCACACACACACATATATATATATACCACGTGACGTTTTCCTTAATTTTGATTTTTGAATTTTAGGAAAATATGGTCTTTGAATTTATATGAAAATGAAAAATAGATTGAACAAAGATCCCATCCCAGCTAACTTGGTTTATATTACGGATTTGCCCTTTTGTGTATTCTGATCTCGTAACATATTCTGTGTAGATTAGACAGCATAGAATTCATGTTTGTTGACTTCATGTCCTTGACATTAATATCATTTTGATTCTTAAAGGATTTGATGTTGGTGGTTGTGAATATGTTCGGATGTTTTCACCATCATATATTTCAAAATTGGAAAAACATTTGAACACTAGAGAGGAGGGGAGGAGACGATGAGCATCAATTGAACTATAATTAAGATATGCCTAGTAAAATTGAGTTTTGATCTTCAAATTTGTTAATGTGTGTGTTGGGTTTTAAAATGGTTAACGTAGTACCTCGTGAGTTTAACTCGTTTGATATGAACATTACATAATATATATAGGGGTCGTGGTTCAAACTCCGACACCTCACTCCTTCACAGTGAATTTCTAGATAGTAGGCTACTTAAAAATAAATGCTAACTTTGGTCGGATGAAGTCACGAAGTTGAAAGATGTTTTTTCTTGAAGAGAAGTTGAAAGTTGTTTTGTTCAAACGTTATAATCCTACAATATTTTAAGTCCCAGATTCGAACTTGAGAGTTGAAACCACTAATTCAACTATAAAAGATGTGAGTGGTCTCATTTATATACTCTGGAGTAATTTGTATATATTGTAATTTTTCTGTATATATAGATTACTATTTGATGTATTTGACGGAAATTAAATGTGAACATCTTAATTGGAATTCAAATATTAACTTGTCATTTGATGTGGGAGACTAACCGCTTCCAATAGACTTACTCTCCTCTTATTAGGTAATATCTAATTTTTAGAATCAATTCTAAAATATAATTATTTATTTAAGAAATTATGAAAAATGAGAAACAAATTTTATTTTATAGAATATAAATTAACAAAAAGCATTTTAACTTTAAAAATTTACTTATGAGAAATGAGAAGCAAATTTCCTTTTTAAGGATATCAAATAAGAAAGAAAAAAAAGGCATTTTCGATTTTAAAATATGAAAAATGTTAACAAAAGCTTCGAAAAAGAAGTATTATTGAAAATTGTGTAATCAACTTTAAAAAGTATAAAAAGATCTTTTTTCAACATTAAATTTCTCGTTTAAGTTCTTTAATGAATGCCATTTGAGCACTTGTTAGCGAAAATCTTAAAATATTTACTTACTTGAGTTTGTTTTTATTGGCAGCATATTCAATTGAGTTATAGTACTATATATGATGTACCAAACATAAAAAAATGCTGTCATCCCCATTTTCAAATTTTGATTCAGTAACTGCAAATGAGTTGTATTTGAGAACTGTTGTTCATGAACAAGGACGGTTACCCTTGTCAGCTAGATACCATATGAAGGCACTGAATTCCACTCATAAATTAATGTTTGGTGACACAACTTTTACTAAAAATATTGTGTAAAATTGTAGTTTGCATATGGACCCTACCAACGCTGGTTCAATTCAAGCCTTTAATAATATGTGTTGCAATGGTGTAGCATGTGGACAGCAAAAATTGCATACTACTCCACCACCATTGCCCTTACTACAATCCAAGAAAAATACCACTCACTGATGACCATCCCTTTCCTTAGAGGACCTAATTTCTTCCTATTTTAGGGCCCCTTCTCTGCCATTTTGTATGTGTCATTCATTCCATCTTATCTGCCACTTTTCTAATTCCTACATATGAAGCACAAAGACATACATCATTCATAAACTAATAGGTGGACTTCAGTAGTAATCATTTAAGAACATTGAAATGACTGACTATACATTTTCTTTGTTATCAAGTGTTGTATCTATTCTTATCAGTTTAATAATATATGGTTCATTGAATTACACAATATTAAATTACTTTTTATAGGGTAAGAAGTCATCTCAGTTGTTTATTGCTGGGCTTCTCATATGTTGTTTATGCATTGCACTATTGCATAAGCCTGACGCATCCCACCAAAAAAGAAAAAAAAATATAGGTAAAGATTTTTTTTTGGATTTATTAAATAATCAACGTATATAATTTATAATATAAACGAGATACGTAAGTTATTTGATAAATTTTAAAAGTAAAAAAAAAAAAAAAAAAAAATCTTTTTTTTTTGTATT